>R25__coassemble_193_pt1 | contig 39942 bp, 37 predicted proteins | sample R25__metabat2_high_PE_017 | metagenome-assembled genome bin R25 | reverse complement strand
TTTATTATAATGAATACTAAGTATTTAATGTATTTTTAAGGATGGACTATATTAATAAAGAATTCTGCATCTCTACCGCAATCCCATCTGTTTACAATCTCCGACCATTTAATCAAATCATGGTCTGGAATAAGGATATCACTACCATCCTCTGTTTTTACTAAAGATATAAAATGTGCAATCACTGGTTCGTATACCATTCTTTGCTCATCATTTAACTCCCTATAAAAGTCAGGATGCAACAACTTTACATCTTTTTCATCTATGCTATGTCTTGTTTCTCCTATAGGCAAGACTTTCCACATGGGAACCTGCTTTTTCCACAGCTCTTGCATATTCTTATAGAAAAGTTCGGTTTCCTCATTTTCACTTGCTGTAGGAAATTCCACACGGCACATATCCAAGCTCAAGTTCTTCGAATGATCCCCATTCTTGTAGTATTCAAATAGTACATCTATCATTTCCTTCAGGACTTGCTCGTTTTTATTACCTTTCTCCTTGCTTTCTTGAGAAACACCTGGAAGCATGATATTATTTCGTTTCTCTACTGGGTAGAAACGTCTGGAATGAAAAATGAAGTTTACACCAAATTTCTCTGTACCCAACAATGGAAACCACAAGAACAAACTAGGAATAACATTTACCTTACCACACAAACTAGGATATGGTGGTATAATTACCACATCACCCTGATCTGATTCCAAACTATGACATTGTATTGAATCGCATATTCCTGTGTTACGGTTCAGTATAGAAATAGTTCCTGCCATTTCTTTCCAACCATCTTGCTCAAGAGCCTTTAGTATTCCTGACTCAGTCTTACTAATAATAAAGTGTTTATTGTTGTATCTATTATCAATTTCGATTTCCTTAATATCTGAATTGAGAATCAAAACAAAAGGTACTAACCTGACAACATTATCTAAATAAGAAGAAACTTCCGCTATCTGATTCTCTATTAATTCATATCGGAATGATGTTGTATTATCCACTATATATGGTTGGTGCGGTTTTTCTCTGAAGTTTCTAACCTCTTTCAGCTGTTTTTTCATTATAGCTGGACCCTCTGGTGTATTGACTTTCCTCCGGTCTAATGGAAAATCTTTTATTTGTACGTATCCGCTAATATCGTCTTTACCACGTTTAACAGCATATGGTGCAGAAACATACACAAGGCGATTAAAGGTGTGTGTGGTCATAAATCCAGTTCCATATTGACCCACATTATCAGCTTCTATCTTGTCTTTTGAACTATCCTGCTTTACAAGAGCCCTAAATGATGTATAGTCAAATGGGGTACCGTGGTGCGAGAATATGAGTCCATTCTGAGATAGCTCAATTTTAATAAATGCTTTTTCCGCTAAACTACGTGCATCCCGTGCATTTTGTACTAGCTCCCAAATAGCGCGAATCCCACTTATCTCGGTTTGGCTTTCAAGGCCTTGACTTATCTTTCGACAATAGCCTTCGTATTCTAGACGTTCATCTTCTGATTCCTGCCATAGTTCTTCTGGTGTTTTACTCTGATTATCGTAGTTATTCATAAATATATTTAATTGTTAATTATGTATTTGATATGTTTTACAATTTCTAAAAAAGTTGACTTTTACACTATTCGTATGATGTCAGTACTCAAGATGCTGCAATTAAGGACATAAAGAAAGGCGCAAATCCTTTCATTGTAAGCCACTTATTTCTGGAAAGGTTGATCTGGAGTACCTCAGTGTAAATAAGGGTTGAAAAGAATCACGCCTAAATGCGTGAACCTTTCGCATCCTATTCCCACACCTGATAATAATTTTCCAGATCATTTATCCAGGAGAACAAGAGCGTCAGCTCAATATATGTCTTTAATGTCTATATTTTACATCATATTTTTCGTTTTCAAATTCTGTGCAAAGATACGACTTTTATCTGAATCAACCAAAGTTTATTCTGAAATTGTAGTTTTCAATTGATAGGAGCTGTTTCCTCAGTGAGACCCCAGATAGCCATACTCTATGAGTTGGCGCAGATAACGTTTGGCGAAGGTGGGATTGAAACAGAAATAATACCTCATGGTTTGAGGTTGCAAGGATACATATTATCATCTAATCACCCCTTCGTGCAGCTGCTTGATGGGAAATATCAGATTTCAGTTGCGACCCCAGACGATGGTGCCGAATTTAAAAGGGTTTTCCCTACTATGTATTTTTTCGTAACGAACTTTTTCGTAATTCCAATCGATAGGGGCTATTACGCTTTTCTCAGTGGGTCTTCTGCTCGACATGCGGCAACTTTCAGAAATCACCTAATAAGGACAGATATCCCATAAAGAGGAAAGCCCCGACCGGTAGGGGCGGGGCTTTCTCTATTTAGGTGAGCACTAAAAATCGTGCGTTTTATGTTTTGCCCTTACAGGGCGTTATTTGTAACCCAATCATTTACCCAAGGCGTTGCCATTGGGCTAGATATGTTTAAGCTCTTTCAGGGCATTTTTAGAGGTTACCTTTAGTTTTCGCGTTGCGGCTTATTTGCCGAGGCGTTTGAACTGGCAGGTGAAGTGGCGCATCAGCTCGGCTTCCCAGGTGATTTCCAGACCGCGGGTGATGGTGTTGCGGCGGTCGTAGACGTTCTTCAGGGCTGCGGCGATGACGTCCATGTGGTTGTTGGTGTAGACGCGACGGGGGATGCAGAGGCGCACGAAGTCGTTGCCACCGAAGCGGTTCTCGCGGGTGACGGGGTCGCGGTCGGCCAGGACGTAGCCAATCTCGCAGGCGCGGATGCCGGCCTCAAGATAGAGCTCGCAGGTGAGGGTCTGGGCGGGGAACTCCTCTTTGGGAATCTGGGTGAGGATCTTGTCGGCGTCGACAAAGATGGCGTGGCCACCGGCGGGACGCTGGTAGGGGATGCCGTACTCGTCGAGTTTGGCGGCGAGGTACTGGACTTGCTTGATGCGGGTTTCGACCATCTCAAACTCGAGGTTCTCTTTCAGACCCACGGCCAGGGCGTCCATGTCGCGGCCGTTCATACCGCCATAGGTGAGGAAACCCTCGAAGGGGATGCAGAAGAGTTTGGCTCCTTCGTACCACTCCTTCTTGTTGGTGGCGATGAAGCCGCCCATGTTGACGAGGCCGTCCTTCTTGGCGCTCATGGTCATGCTGTCGGCATAGGAGAACATCTCCTTGCAGATCTCGCGGAGGGTCTTGTCGGCATAGCCTTCCTCGCGGGTCTTGATGAAGTAGGCGTTCTCGATGAAGCGGGCGCTGTCGATGTTGACTGGCACGCCGTATTTGTGGCAGAGTTCGCAGGTCTCGCGGATGTTCTTCATGCTGACGGGCTGGCCGCCGACGGTGTTGTTGGTGACGGTGAGGACCATGAAGGGAACTTTGCCCTTGTTCTCCTGGAGCACTTTCTCCAGTTTTTCAAGGCTGACGTTGCCTTTGAAGGGGACTTCGAGCTGGGTGTCGTAGGCCTCGGGGACGGTGACGTCGATGGCGAAGGCCTTGCGGCTCTCGATGTGGCCCTTGGTGGTGTCGAAGTGGGCGTTGCCGGGCACAACCATGCCAGGTTTGACGAGGTAGCTGAACAGCACGTTCTCGGCTGCGCGGCCCTGGTGGGTGGGGATGACATAGTCGAAGCCGGTGATTTCGGTGATGGTGTCCTTCATGTGGTAGAAGGAACGGGCACCGCCGTAGCTCTCGTCGCCCATCATCATGGCGCTCCACTGACGGTCGCTCATGGCACCGGTGCCGGAGTCGGTCAGCAGGTCGATGTAGACGTAGTCGCTCTTGAGCATAAAGATGTTCTGATGGGCCTCTTCGAGCCATTTTTCGCGTTGTTCGCGGGTGGATTTCTTAATGGGTTCGACCATTTTGATTTTCCACGCTTCAGCAAATGGTAATTCCATAATATTAGATTTTTAAATTGATGTTAAATGAATGAATTGATTTCCAAAATACAATGAATGCCTGCGGCGAGGCATGATTAACAACCATACGGCCCATGTGTGCCCTATGGCTTACAGATAGTCATAAACGTCTCTTTTCTTGATGTTTAAGAAAATGTTACTCACGTTTATATGTCTATTGTTTATGTTCATATTTTGGTTTTGCAAAAATACGTATTTTTTTTTGATTATAGAAATTATTTTTTTTGCTGAAGGGGAACCTCTATGGCTGCAACCTTTATTGTGCATGGTGCTTTGGCCCCAGAAACCCCACCACTGGTATATTTCTGGCTCGTTATCGATTCGAATCATTTAGTGGTGGAGTTTCGTTTTTTAATTGTTTATGATCTGGAGCGGTAGGGGCGGGGCTCTGTCTTTTGGGTAGGGGGGGTGAGTTGCTTTTGCCGTAGAGCAGGCATCATAATGCACCCCGTGGGATGGCACAGTTTTCTTCGATAATTGTGAGAGGGCACAGGTGATATATAAGAACAAAGCAAGAGCCCCAGCAGGGACTCTTGCTAGAATAACCTAGTATAGAAATGTTGAAATGTGGGTACCTTGTATTATTTGTCGGCCTCGTAGATGAGCAGTTGGCCGTCGGCATAGAGGAAGAGGAGCGGGTCGCGGTCTCTCTTTTTCATTATCCAGCAGCCGCCATTCTGGGCATCAATTTCCATCTTTATGTATTTGTGGCTGACTTGTTGCTCGGCCAGAAGTTTGTCGTTTTTGTCATATATCTGTAGGTAGGTGTGGCCGTTGGGGTCGCTGACCAAGGCGTACATGTAGTCGCCGCTGATGGCATAGGTCACAAGTTCCATTTTGTAAGTCTCTTTGATATAGCTGCGCACCATAGGTAGGTCGGTCACGTAGTAGTCATACCAGTAGCTGTCGCAATAGACCCAGAATCCTGGCCAGTATAGGTGGCGGGGAGGGCAGGGATCCCAATAAAGTTGGTGACAATGCACCATGTGGTGGTGATGGGGGTGCATGAAGTAGGGCGAAGGATGGGGGTGAGGATGGGGATGGGAGCCGCCGCCGCTGACTTCGGGGGGTGTGCCGCTAGGGCGGCCATTGCCGAGCTGTGCATTGGAGGTGCGGGCGGCATCGCCACGCCCGGTGGTTGTCATGCCTGTCTGGCTGCCGCGTCCTTGGGTGGGGACGCTGCCCGTGCGGGAGACATGGGCGGGTGCGTCATTCCCAATGAGGCTACTTGATCTGCCACTGCCGCGTCCGCTACCAGAGTTGTACGACGAGGAACTTCTGAAATTGCTGGAACTAGAAGAACCAGAGATGTCAGAAAGGCGGGAAGAAGAATTCGAAGAAGAGCTGAATGAAGATCTGGAAGAAGAGCTAGAGCGGCTGGGCGATGAGCTAGAGCGGCTGAAAGAAGAGCTGGAACGGCTGGAGGAGCTGGAGAAACTGGAGCTGGAGCCACGGCTGCTGGAGAAGCTGCCACCGCCACGGCTGCCACTACTATGGCTGCTGCTGCCACCGCTACGACCGCCACCGCCACGCTGGGCATAGGCGGGAGTAAAAGCTACGAGAGCAACTCCTAATAGTATGGCGCTTATTAAACGTGATAATTTCATGATTCTATCCTTTCTTTTTATCTTTTTCCATGGGCCATTAATATGGGTTTGGCCCTTTTTTCAAGATGCAAAAATACTATCTTTTTTCATGGAAAAATCCCTTTATTTTCCCTATTTTTCCCTAGTGAATTTCAGGCCTCGCATACGTGGTTGATTTATAGATAATTGATATTTTCTATCAAGGATGGTATTTTTCTTCAGTATCGACCTGCCGGGTTGCTGTGTTTCTGCCAAAATGGGACAATTATGAGGGACCTTTTAAAAAAAGGAGGTGGCACACATAAGGGTGCCCACCTCCACTGATATGGACGTTGATAAATAGTTAGTAACCCAAACCTTTAAGCCATTTCTCAACCTTGGCACGTCCGGAGCGGACTTCGTGGCCGTAGATGGAGAAACCGGCGGCCACATTGGCCTTGGGGAAGGCCTTTTTTACGTCGCTGACACAGCTGGCCAGACCGCTGCCTTCATGGGTGGTGAAGGGGACCACGGTTTTGCCGTCGAGGTTGATGTCGCGGAAGAGGGTGAACATGACCTGCGGATAGGTGCCCCACCAGACGGGCCCGCCGATGAAGACGGTGTCGTACTGCGAGAGGTCGGGTGCCTTGCCCTCATAAGGAGGCAGTTCGCCTTTCTTGGCTTCCTCTTGGGCGAGGTTGATGAGTGGGGTGTAGGCCATGCCGTCGTATTGGTGTGTGACGATTTCGAACTGGTCGGCACCGGCTATGTCGCTGATATAGTCGGCCACGTTTTTGGTGTTGCCTACTTCGATGTTGCCCACGCTGTAGTTGTCACCTGCGTGGGAGAAGAAGATGACGATAGATTTGCTCATATTGTTTTTGACTTTTTGTGTTTTTACTTCTTTTTTCGACTGGCCACTGCAACCCAGGGTTAGGCCTAGGGCACAGAACAGGGCTAGGAATGTCTTTATTTTCATGAGGTTGTATTATTTGTCGATGTTGACGATGTGGTATTTGCGGGTGCCGAGACCAATCTTTTCGGCATGTTCGATGGTGTGGACGCCATGGCGGTCGGTGATGCGCTCTTTGAGTGAGGTGGCATCGTTGCCGGCGGTGTCGGCGTGGTTAAAGACAAGGTCGAGGCAGGCTTGGTCGAGAGCCACGGGGTCGGTGGAGGCCAGAATGCCAATGTCGCTCATCTCGGGGTCGGCGGGATGGCTGTCGCAGTCGCAGTCCACAGAGAGGTTGTTCATTACGTTGATGTAGATAATCTTGTCGCCAAAGTGGTCGGCAACGGCAGCGGCGGCGGTGGCCATGCATTCGAGGAACTTATCTTGGTTCTCGGGTTGGATGTAGTTCCATAGCTGACGGTAGTCCTCGCTCTGGCCGTTGGTGTGGATATAGGTCTTGCCGTTGCGTGAGGCCACGCCGATGCTCTGGTTTTTGAGCACGCCGCCAAAGCCGCCCATGGCGTGCCCTTTGAAGTGGGCCAGATTAATCATGAAGTCATAGTTCTGCAGGTGGCTGCCCACGAGGTTGTACTTCATGTAGGTGGTGTCGCGGACGGGCAGTTTAATCTCCCCTTCGGCATCCATAATGTCCACGCCTCCAATGGCATTGAAACCATGGTCGGCAATGACGGCCTGGTGGTCGGCGGTGTTCATGCGCTTGCCGGCATAGGCGGTGTTGCACTCGACAATCTTGCCGCCCACCAGCTGAACGAGAGGCCCGATAAGCTCGGGTTTGAGGTAGTTGTGGCCGCCAGCCTCGCCAGTGCTTATCTTCACAGCCACACGGCCTTCGGCTTTCACACCCAAGGCTTCATAAATGCGGATGAGTGACTCGGGGGTGATTTCGGTGGTCATGTAAACTGTGGCCCCTTCGGGTTGGGGTTCCACAGGGGGTTCAACGGGTTTGTTGTTGCAGCCGCAAGTCAGAAGCAAGGCGGCCGTAAGCATCAAAAGATTCATTCTTTTCATAAAGTTTTTAGTTATCTGTTTTGTGTTGATATTTATATTAGTATGTCGAGGCCTCGCAGTGTGTGAACAGCCATTGGCCATCGCGGCGGATGAGATGGAAGTGCAGCTGCAGCCGCCAGGAGTGGCGTCCGCCGCCAAAGACGGCTGCCGACACCTGGCTCCGGGCCAGCAGGGTGGCGCTGTCGCCCTTCACGGTGGCCTCCAGGACATCGTGGCGGACGGTGAAATAGTTCAGTGTTCCGTCGGCAATGGCATCGATATACTGCTGCTTGCTCTGCCGCATGCCGGTCATGTGCACCAACATAAAGCTGTCGTCGTGGATGGACGAAAGGGTGGCGGTGTCTTTGTCGATCATGGCAATGCACATCGTCTTGTATAGTTCTTTAATCTTTTCTTCTTCGGTCATCGTGCTGGGGTGTAGAAAATTGATAGTCGTGGCGGCATTGGCGAGTAGCGGCAGCAGGAGCGTAAAGGCAATCGCAAGGGTGCGCAGCCTCCTCCGTCCGTTGGCTGTTTTAGCCATAAGTCTCTATTAGGTGTTTGACAAACTGTATGTCGGAAAAATTGATGTTGCCGCTGTCGTGCTGGTTGAGTGTGGCAATCTTGGCCATCTCATCATCGGTAAGGGTAAAGTCGAAAATGTTGAAGTTCTGCTCCATGCGGTCGCGGTGAGAACTTTTGGGAATGGCGACGATGTCGCGCTGTGTGAGCCAACGGAGTGCCACCTGAGCGGCACTTTTGCCATAGCGGCTGCCGATGTGGCCTAGGAGTTCGTTCTGCACGATGCCGTCCACGCCCTGTCCGCCCAGTGGCCCCCAGGCCATCAGGTGGCAGTCGTTCTCTTTCATCAGGGGTTCGATATCCTTTTGCTGGACGAAGGCATTGCATTGCAGTTGGTTGACCATAGGTTTGATGTCGACGTAATGGGCGAAGTCGAAGAAGCGGGCTTCCTGGAAATTGCTCACCCCGATGGCACGCACCTTGCCGTCGCGGTAGGCCTTCTCCATGGCGCGCCAGGTGCCGAAGACATCGCCATAGGCCTGATGAATCAACAGGAGGTCTATATAGTCAGTCTGCAGTTTGCGTAGGCTCTCATCGATGCTGGCAGCAGCGCGAGCCTCACCATTGTTGCTTATCCATACTTTGGTAACCAGGAAGATGTCCTTGCGGGCGATGCCGCTTTTGTGGATGGCTGCGCCCACGCCTTCCTCGTTGTAGTAGGCTTGGGCAGTGTCAATCATGCGGTAACCGACACTTAGAGCTTCGCTCACGCACCTTTCAGCCTCGGCAGGCGGTACCAAAAATACGCCATAGCCCAGCAGGGGCATTTCCACGCCACCCCTCAATGTGATAGTGTTCTGACTAGTCATAATCATACTATTAAGTTGTTGCTAATATGTTGTTTATCGTTTTCTAACATGCTGTTTTTTCAAAATGCAAAAATACGGCAATTCTTTGGAATGGCCGTTGCATTTTTTGCGGTAATAATTATAGAGAATGCCGTTTCTTGCAGGCAGGGGTCAGGAGCGGAATTCGCTGGGCGAGGCACCGAGGTTCTTCTTTACGTAGCGCACAAAATGGCTGGGAGAGGAGAAACCTAGTTGGTCGCTGATTTGTTCCAAGGTGAGGTCACGCCGCCGAAGCAGCCGGCTGATTTCAAGTGAGGTGTAGCGCGTAATCCAGTAAATGGCCGACTGGCCGCTCACGCGGTGGCACACCTCGCTGAGGTATTTTGGCGAAACGCATACCTCCGAGGCGTAGTAGGCCACCTGCCGATGCTGGCGGTAGTCGCCCCTTTCAAGGAGAGCCATAAATGCCTGCATAATGTTGGCCTGCTGATTGGTGACTGCCCGTTTGCCATGGAGCTCCACATGAAAGTCAAAGAAGTCGATAATCATGCATTGGATGGCGTTGAGCATGGCATCGCGGTGGAAATGATGGTGGGACAGTTCCAACCGTTGTCGGATATACTCAAAGTTGATGGAGCATACCTTCTGTTGCTCGGGATTGAGATGCATGACGGGATTCTCAAACAAAGCCAGGTGTCCGTGCATGCCGTAGTTGCTCTGAGGGGTGGCCATGGCTATGAATTCGACCGAAACATAGATCACCTCTATTTGCAGGTCGGGGCTCTCGTGCAAATTGCGCAGGCGTAGGCTCTGCTGCGGTATGATGAGGCAGTCGCCCGCCGAGAGGCAGTGCTGGGCACTGCCGAGGACAAAGGAGCAGCTGCCCCTGCGGCATAAAGCGTGGGTGATATAGCCCTCCTCTTGGAAGTGGGCGGTGTCAGCCAGCGACTGGGCCGTGATGATGTCTTCTTGTGTGTCGGGCATAGTTTTCGCTCCGTCAGGTGGCAGGGCTTTAGCGAATAAAGTTGGTATAGTGGATTTCGGGTTCTTCGTTGGGTAGGCCGTTCAGGCTGCGTTCTGCGGCAATAGCGCGGAGCAGAAAGGCCATGTTACGGGCCAGGATGCGCATGTTCTGCAGCCCCTCAATGTCCTGCATGACCTCTTCGGCCGAATTGCCGTGCACCATGTTCCAGTAGCGGCCGCTGGCCACGGGCATCTCCGAGATGGTGAAGTACTTGTTCAGCTGGTCAAAGGTGGCAGTGGTCCCACCCCGGCGGGCCGAGCAGACAGCGGCTCCCACCTTCATGCGTTTGCTGAAAGGGGTGCTGAAGAAAAGGCGGTCCAACAAGTTAGTTAGCGTACCGTTGGCCGAAGCGTAGTAGACCGGAGAACCCACCACCAACCCGTCGGCGGCCTCCAGTTTGGGAGCCAGTTTGTTCACTAGGTCGTCAAATACGCAGCGCCCCAGTTCGGCACAGCGTCCGCAGCCAATGCAGCCACGTATGTCTTGATGGCCCACATGGACAATCTCGGTTGCCACGCCCTCTTTTTCCAGCGTGGTGGCCATCTCTTTCAAAGCAGTGAAAGTACATCCGGTGGCTTGTGGACTTCCGTTCAGTAGTAGTACGTTGAGCATAGGGTTGAGTTTTGCAATTATAGTTCATTAACGTATTTTTCGCAATAAAATTGTGTGGAATTCCGCTATTTTGTCTTTAGTGGTATCTTTTCGGCGGTGATAAGCATCTGGCAGTTGCGGCAGTCGAAATGCAGGCCGAACCAGTGTTTGTTGTTGTGGAGATACAGCTGGTCGTTGTTGTCAATGTGGAGTTTGTCAGGCTTGGCATTTTTGCCTTGCAGGCAGCAGCCAAGTTCGTAGCGGATGCAGTATTTGGTGGTCATAAGGGCCTTGCCGTGGTAGTCGAGGGTTCGCTCTAGGCCGTATTCCATTTGCTGCACTCCATGACGACGGTAGAACTGCTCGGCTTGCTGGTTGAGGATGTTGGCTCGATAGTCCACTGCTGTTTCAAAGTAGGGGGTGGTGTTGGCCTGCCTTTCGGCCAGTGGGGCACTGTGGCCCCGCCTTGCCAGGTGCCATGCCAGACGTGCTTCTTCCAGAGCGGCCACTGCCTTGCGACGCAGGTCGCCTAGGAGTGCGGAGGGGAGGAAATAGGCCCCGGCGAGGCGGTAGTGGATTTCTGATGTCTGAAAAATGGTGTCGCCCATTTTACGCAGTTGTTTGTCTGTCTGCTCTTGGGCGAGTTGGGGGTTCTGTGCGGTCTCTTTGGTGCATTCGATGCTGGCCGCGGCCTGGCAGCCGTCGCTGTCCAGCAGTTGCAGTTGCAGCCCATTGGGGGTGTCGGCGAGGGTGGCAGTGACTGCCACCTTGCGGCTGCTGGTACGCCTCTGTAGCTGTTTCTCAAACGCTTGGTCGTGGTTGCGCCACAGCAGGGTGCCAACGGCCAGTCCGCCGGGCATACGGTTGGGCTGGAAGGTGTTGCCGCCGGCACGGTTGACCAGAAAGCCTTCCAGTTCGCCTTTGGGGTTGAAGAAGCAGAGCCCGTCGCCAGCGGTGAGCGGTTCGGGGCTGCGGAGGGTGATATTGTTGCCGTCGATCTTGATGACAGGTCCCAGTTTCTTGCCTAGCGACTTCTGTGTGTTCAGGGTGGCCATGGGTTTGCGCTCCTGAAGAAAATAGTCGGTGAAGCCACGGTTGAAGGTTTTCTCCAAGTCGGGCACAAAGTACAGCTCGGTGTGCCCCGACGAGGCGGGACGGCAGTCGCTGCGGTGGGCCATGATGTCGTCCAGCAGCCGGCGGTAGTAGGCGGTCACGTTCTTCACATAGCCCATGTCTTTCAGCCTCCCTTCAATCTTGAATGAGGTAATGCCGGCGTCTATCATCTGCTGTAGGTGGCTGGCTGCGGAGAAGTCTTTGAGCGACAGCAGGTGCTGCCCCTTTTGCAGCAGTTCGCCACGCTGGTTGTAGAGGTCGTAGGCGGAGCGGCAAGGCTGGCTGCAACAGCCGCGGTTGCCGCTGCGGCCGTTGAGGTACTGGCTCATGTAGCATTGCCCGCTGTAGCTCACACAGAGGGCCCCCTGCACAAAGGCCTCCAAGTCTACCGTAGTGTTGCGGCGTATCTCCCGCATCTGTTCCAGCGAGGTTTCTCGTGCCAGAATCACACGTTTGAGCCCCACCCGTTCCATGAACTGAATGCGCTCCAGCGAGGCGTTGTGGGTCTGGGTGCTGGCGTGGAGTTCTATGGGTGGCAGGTCGCATTCCAGCAGCCCCAAGTCCTGCATAATGACGGCATCGACTCCTATATTGTACAGCTGGTGCATTAGCCGCACGGCCTCCTCCACCTCGGTGTCGAACAGGAGCGTGTTGACTGTGGCAAAGACCTTGGCGTGGTAGAGGTGGGCGTGGCGGGTCAGCTGCTCAACTTCGGCTAGGCTGTTGGCAGCCCCCACGCGGGCCCCAAAGTTGGCGGCCCCTATGTAGACCGCGTCGGCCCCGTGGTTGATGGCTTCGCGGCCTTGCTCGTAGTTCTTGGCTGGGGAGAGAAGTTCCAGATACATCGTTGGAGGTTATTCTTTTTCTGTTTTGTCAATTCTTTTAAGCCCAAGGTCGTAGCGGTACTTCTTGCCCTCCTTGGTTTTGAAGAAGGCGCACTGGAAATCCTCTTCTTCTAGGGTTGACGGTGTGTAAAAGGTGAGGAAGGTGTTGTTGATTTCCTTTTTGTCGAGTGTGGCCGTGGCAATGGGGTACCGTCCCATCACCTCGTATGTCTTGCCTGCCTCGTCAGAAAAGATGAAGTTGTTCACGCAGCTGGCAAAGTCGAAAAGGCCCACTCGCGCTTCTAGTTTCAAACGCACCGTGTTGCCGTTGCGCTCGATGACGGGTGTCGGCAGGGTGTTGCCTTCGCTTATTTCTTGAAGAAATTCAATGGTCTCCTGCACCTTCTCGTCTGTCATATCCTTCACTTCCAATATGCGGAATTCGGCTTTGGTCTGGGTCTCCTCAAAGGACACTGCCTCCTGTTTCTTATTGTCCCGCTCTCGTTTGATTAATAGTATGATGGAGAGGACGGCTATGACGGCAACTAGGATTAAAAAGTTAAAATTCATCATGATGTCTGGTTTATTTTATCTTTAGCAACGAGTCGCGGATTTCGTTTTCGTCCACGGCTATGTCTATTACCGGAGCCCCTATGTCCTGTAGCAGCACACAGCGAATCTCGCCTGCGGCATTCTTCTTGTCCTGGCGCATATAGGTCAGAATCTCTTCGGTGTCTTTCAGTGTGTATTGGGGCAACTGTGTCAGTTTTGCTGCCACCTGGCGGTAGCGGTCGAGATGTTCCGTGGCCAGTCCCAGTTTCTTCACCGAGAGGTAGAGGGCGCACACCAGTCCCACCCCCACGGCCATGCCGTGGCCGAGGGGCTGCTGCCCTTCGTGGTGGCTGAACGACTCGATGGCATGGCCGAAGGTGTGGCCCAGATTGAGTATGTGGCGGATGCCTTGGTCTTTTGGGTCGGCCTTCACCACGGCACTCTTGATTTCGGCGCAGGCGGCAATCATGTCGGCCCGAACCTCAAGGGTGCCGCCCAAGAGCATGTCGCCGAGGGCATGATATTGCTCGGGGTTGCCTATGAGGAAAGTTTTGAGCATTTCGAACACGCCGCCCAATAGTTCCTCGTCGGGCAGGGTGTCGAGGAAAAGCGGGTCAATGCAGGTGATGTTGGGCTGATGGAAGAAACCCACTTGGTTTTTGCTGCCGCCCAAGTTCACGGCTGTCTTGCCTCCAATGGCGGCGTCCACCATGCCTATGAGGGTGGTGGGGATGTTGATGTAGCCTATGCCGCGTTTGAAGCCCGCAGCCACAAATCCACCCAGGTCGCTCACGCAGCCTCCGCCCAGATTCACCAGCACAGTGTCTCGGTCGGCACCGCTTTCCAGCAGGGTTTCCCACAGCTGCTGGGCTATGGCCAGGTCTTTGCAGTCTTCGCCCACGGGCACTTCAAGGAATTCTGCCTCTTGCAGGTGGCTCACATGCGACACCAGCGGCACGAGGCAGTGGTTGTAGGTGTTCTCATCCACAAGGATGAAAAAGCGGCTGTCGGCATATTGCTTCCCGGCCAGCATTCGGTTCAGTCGGCTCAATGATGAGGTGTGTGACGGGAGAATGGTTTTCATAGAAATCAGTTATACTATTTTGGAGTGGTTAAAAGATTGGTGTGGCCCACGTTACCCGACGATCAGCTGGGTGGTAGTGCGCGAGCGCTGTTGCAGCAGCACGGGTCTTCCGGCCACAATCTTGTCTATGATTTCCTGTGTGTAGTAGCGGATAGTGATGAGCTTCAGCCCACGGTTGTAGCGCAGATGGAACTGCTCGCCCAGTTTTTCTTGCAGCCCCGTGAGCAGCATTTCGTTGTCGTCGATGCAGATGGAGAAACTCAGGGCCGAGTTTTGCATCAGGTTCACGCGTATGTTCAGTTCGGCCAGGGCGGCGAAGATGGTCTGCAGGTTCTCCTCGGCTATGAAGCTGAAGTCTTTGGGCAGGATGGAGAGGAGTGTCTGGTTCTGCTTGACGATGTAGAGCGGGGTGAGGGGGCGGATGGTGTCGAAGGGGCCAATCTTGGAGCCCTCTGCCTCGGGGGTGACAAAGGACTTGATGTCCAGCTCTATGTTCTTGTTCTGTATGGGTTTCACCGTCTTGGGGTGGATGACGCTGGCACCGTAGTAGGCCAGCTCTATGGCCTCGTTGTAGGGTATCTCCTCTATCTTGACCGTGTCGGGGAAGAACTTGGGGTCGGCGTTGAGGAAGCCTGGCACGTCTTTCCAGATGGTCATGCGATCGGCATTCAGGCAGTAGGAGAGGATCGAGGCACTGTAGTCGCTCCCCTCGCGTCCCAGGGTGGTGGTGTGGCCGTCGGCAGTGCCGGCGATGAAGCCTTGGGTGACAAAGGTGCGCGTGTTGGCATGTGAGGCCATGAATTGCCTGGTTGCTGCCTCCGTCTGCTCAAAGTCGACGATGCCCTCGCGGTAGTTCTGGTTGGTGCAGATGATTTGGCGCACGTCCACCCACAGGTTCTCTAGCCCGATGGAGTTGAGGTAGTGGCTGATGATGGTGGTGGACATCAGCTCGCCGAAGCACACCGTCTGGTCGTAGTCGAAGTTGTAGTTGGTGGGTTCTTTGTCGCACTGCTCGGCCAGTTGCGCCATCAGGCGGTCGAAGTCGGCCACCACGGGGTGCTGTGGGTTGGCAAAGAGCCCGCCGATTATCTGCCGGTGGTAGTCCCTCAGCTGCTCCAGCAGGGCTGGGTGTTCGGCCCTGGGGCGCACCCCCGGCACCAGCTGCTCCAGCCTGTTGGTGGTCTTGCCCATGGCCGAAACCACAATCACCAACTGTTCGCCAGCAAATCTCTTGACGATGGAGGCCATGTTTCTCACCGCCTCTGTGCTATTGACGGATGCCCCGCCGAACTTATATACCGCAGTCATTATATTCAGAATTTAGAATTCAGAACTTTCTGAAGGTCGCGTTTGGTGTCTTTCTCTTTGATGCTCTCGCGCTTGTCGTAGAACTTTTTGCCCTTAGCCAGGGAGATGAGCAGTTTGGCGTAGCCTTGGGGGTTGACGAAGAGTTTTACCGGGATGATGGTGTAGCCGCGCTCCTTGATTTTGTTTTGCAGTTTGCGCAGTTCGCGCTTGTTCAGCAGTAGTTTACGGTCGCGCTTGGCGGCGTGGTTCAGGTAGGAGCCAAAACGGTACTCCGAAATATGCATTCCGCGCACAAACAGTTCGTTGCCGATGAACACACAGTAGCTGTCGGTCAGGTTGGCCTTGCCGTCGCGGATAGACTTGATTTCGGTGCCCGTCAGCACCAGTCCAGCCGTGTAGTCGTCCACCAGAAAGTACTCGTACTCTGCCCGTTTGTTCTTAATCTCTATTATGTTCTTTTCTTCCATATCTCTATTCATAACGCAAAACAGGCCCTATTATTATACACGCGCGAAAATATAGAGCGGGACTTTATTGCCGTTGCGCCCTTCGTCAGTTCCGGACCCATTGGCTAATCGCTATATAAACGTTTTTTGGCCGTTTACATTGCGGTGAGATAGCGTGTGTATAACGAAATGATAGTGGTTTACATTTGGGCGAAAGGCTCAGGAAGGGTAAAAATAATACTGTTTGCTGAAAATGGGGGCTTGCTTTTTGCTCATTCCCTTTAAGCGAATCGGGAGGGGAATGGGATAGGGAAGAGGCTGCGTTTAGCGGGTCCTCAGCACCATTTCTTGGGCAAAGAGTTGGTCGCGGTAGGCGTTGAGGGTAGGGATGGGGTCGTGGAGGAAGTCGACAGGGAGCTGTGAGGGGCTGAGGCGGAAGGCGGGATTGGCCTTGAGGAACTGGAGGATGCGGAGGCCGTCGACTCGCTCGGCGCAGGCGTGGACAAAGAGGTCGCGCCGCTTGAAGTTGGCACGCAGGGGCTGCCAGAGGTCATGGGTGCCAAGCTGCTGTCGCAGAAAGGGGCTCATGGGCGTTTCTACGTCAGCATCGAAGAGGGCGGGGAAGGCATCGAAGGTGGCCTTGACGGCATCGAACCCCGCAGGGCTGTAGAAGGGGTAGCTCTCCTCCATGCCCTCCACTCCACGGGCAATGGCGGGACCGGTGCCGAAGGGGACTCTGGCAGAGGCGCGCCCTTGGGGGCGGACGGCCAGGTGGCGGCTGCTGTAGGGCTGGGCGAATTGGCTGACTAGGGTGCCCGTCTTGGCAAATTTCTGCATCAGGTAGAAGTCTTCGCCCCCTTGCAGCGGGGTGATGCCGCCCACCCGCTGGTAGGCCCAGAGGGGGAAGGCAATAGCACTGCCCAGGGCGGTGAAGGCGTAGGGACTGCCGATGCGGAGCAGTTGGAGCAAATAGTGGCGCATGTAGCACTCGTAGCGCAGCATAGGACGGTCGAGGACTTCTTGGCCGCAGAGGGGGTGATAGTAGGGGACGCTGAAGGCACTGCTGTGGGGATGGGCGTTGAGGGTGGCAAGGAGGGCCAGTAGATAGTCGGGGTCGAAGTCGGTGTCGGCATCAAGGCTGACGACCACTTCATTGTTGTCGTGCTCGGCGAGGATTTGCTCGAACAGCACTTTGCGGGCCCAACCTACGCCTTTGCGCTTGCCGCTCCACCCCTTGCCGCGAGAGCTGCGGTCGATGACCACCAAGGGTAGGTCGGACACTTGTGACAGGAGCTGTAGGCATTGCTGGTTCTCTTCGAAACCTGATCCTCCTTCGACATTGTTGACACAGCAGTAAAGGGTGAAATGGCGGAAGGACTGGCGGCGCAGCCGATTGAGCAGCAACGGCAGGTTGTCGAGTTCGGCCAAGAGGGGGACGGCCACGGAGATGTGGGTGTAGGGCCCCATTGGCTACAGTTTGACCACTTTTACGGGGCGGCCTTCCACGGTGAGGAAATAGATTCCGGCAGGACGGTTGGAGAGGTTGTAGTGGTAGACATTGGAGGGGGTGACCACCGTGACATGTCCGTGGGTGGGGTTGGGGTAGACACGGAAGGCGTTGTTGTTGGCGGGCTCCGTGATGTCCACAGGGGTGTCGTTGGGGATGGCGAGGATTTCTTTGATATAGTTGATGAGGGAGTGCGACATGCAGTGCCAGTAGTGGGGGAGGCGGTCGCTGGAGAGGGTCTTGGCGGAGGAGAGTTCCATGGTGATTTCGCGCATGTTGTGGTAGTAGTTGAAATAGTCCTGACGGCCGTTGCTGATGACGTACCAGTCGCCACCGTTGATATAGCCGCTGCTGGTCACGTCGCGGAACCGCTGACTGTCATAAATCCGGCAGGTGTCGACAAAGCGTTTGCCCACCTCTTTCCACCATGTGGCATGCTCGTTGAGTTGCTGGAAGGAGGTGAAACTGTCCCAGGGGTAGTTCATCACCTCGCTGCCGCCATGGAGGTTGGCACTGAGGCGGAAGTGATGATTTTGGACATATTGAATCATGGCTTCGTTTTCGACTTGGAGGGGGTTCAGTGGGTCGGTGCCGAAAGGGTCGGGGTAGTTGCGGTTGAGGTCGACATAGTTGGCGTTGTAACGCATGGAGCCCGCCACGGTGTGGTTGCCTGAGCGATAGGTGCCGTCGGGGTTGGAGAGGGGGTTGATGTAGATGCGTACACGGTCGAGGAGGTTGGTGATTTCGGCGGAGGTGCCGTAGCTGCTCAGGAGGGTGTCGCAAAGACGAAGCATGAGGTAGAAACCGGTGACCTCGTCGCCGTGCATGGTGGAGCTATAGAGGAATTCGGGCCGGTAGTTGTCGGTGGGGTTGGAACCCGTGATGGCCAGCGAGAGGATGAGGCGGCCCTGAACGGAGGTGCCGATGGTGTCGAGGTGGCAAAGGCTGGGATAGTCGGCAGCAAAACGCTGCATCATGGCCACATAGACTTCATAGGTTGGGTAGCGGTCCCACGAGGCCATCTCTTCAAGAGTGGAGGCCATGTTGACCACCTTGGGGGCCAGGGTGTCCGGCACGGGCGGAAAGGCATCGGGACGCGGTTTCTGCGCCTGGACGGAGAAAACTAGTAGGAACGAGAAAAGGAGGGTTGCTATTTGTTTCATAAGTGTGGTGATTCCGAGTCTTGTGTATACTTATCAAATGCTAAATACCCACTGGCTCAGGCAAACAGATTCGGGGTTCAGGACTCAGAAGCGAGCCTCGTTGGGGTCGTGGGGGATGCCAGTCTTGCGAACCTTGGCAGGAGCCTGAGGCTGCTTGGGACGGCTGATGCGGTGGGCAGGTTTCTTGGAGCGGGGCAGGTACTTGACGTCGCCGTCGCTGTTGACCTCCAGCCCATAGACTTTGCCTGTGGTGAGGTTGACTTTGATGTGCCAATAGTGGCCGCAGCCGCCCTCGGTGAGGACGATGTCCTGGGTGAGGCGGTCGCCGATGTTGTCGTCCCACACGAAGTTGACCCACACGATGTGGCAGCCGGTGATGTCGGTGAAGCCGACATACTGGCGCTCGTACTTGCGGATGTGCTCATCAATGACGGGACACATGCCTTCCTGATTGATATGGTAGCGGTTGACATAGGCGAGGCGTTTCTGTATCAGACGCTCGGCTTCGGCCACGTCTTCCTCGGTGGGTGTGTAGCGGCCGTCCTGATTCTCGATGATGAAATCGACATCCCAGCTTTCGCTGAAATTGTAGCCATGATAGTTGCTGCCGTTAATTTCCTCATAGTCCCAGGTTTCGACGGGGACCACATAGTCCTGTGCGTTGGCTAAGCCACAGAAAGCCATCACCACTGCCAGTATTATTGCTGTTCTTTTCATGCTGTTTTCTATTTTTGTTTGAGCAATAATAATAACTCAAAATTTGTTGCAAAAGTACACAGAATTTATAAAATAGACAAAATTTTTTTCGGTATCAGAAAAAATTCTTATATTTGCAATTTGTAATTGAGTGTGATACGCAAGTTGCTTTTTGTGTTGAAACGACTAATAAACAGACGTTAAGAGTATATCAAGAATGAAAATTAAATAAAAAAATATGTCATTATGAGTAAATTCATATCTGTAAAAGAAGCTGCCGACAAAATTCAGGACGGCATGACTGTAATGGTAGGCGGATTCCTCGGAGTAGGCAATCCCATTGCTTTAATTGACGCGCTGGTTGAAAAGGGCGTGAAGGACCTGACCATCATCTGCAACGACACCGCATATCCCGAAGTAGGCGTGGGCAAACTTATCACGAACCATCAGGTGAAGAACCTCATCGCTACCCATATCGGTACCAACAACAATACTATCGACCAGATGAATGCCGGCGAACTCCATGTCACCCTCCAGCCCCAGGGCACGCTGGCCGAGCAGATTCGCGCTGCGGGCGCAGGCCTTGGCGGCGTGCTGACCACCACCGGTTTGGGCACCGTGGTTGAGAACGGCAAGCAGAAAATCACCGTCGACGGTGTGGAATACCTGCTGGAGAAACCCGTGCGTGCCGATGTGGCCATTATAGGTGCCAACATCAGCGACGAGATGGGTAACTTGGTCTACAAGGGCACTTCGCAGAATTTCAGCCCCATGATGGCTACGGCTGCCGATGTGGTGATTGTTGAGCCCCAGGAAATCGTCAAGAACGGCGACATCGCTCCCGAGAATGTGAAGACCCCCGGTATTTTTGTTGATTTTATTATTAAGAAATAAGACAATTCGTTATGGCAATTACCTCTATGCTCCGCGTTCGCATGAGCGCAAAGGACGCCCATTACGGCGGAAATTTGGTTGATGGCGCACACATGGTTCACCTGTTTGGCGACGTGGCCACCGAACTTCTGATTAAACAGGACGGCGACGAAGGTCTCTTCTGCGCATATGATATGGTTGAATTCAAGGCTCCGGTTTATGCCGGCGACTATATTGAGGCTTACGGTGAGATTACTCATGTGGGCAATACCTCCCGCAAGATGAAATTTGAGGCCTATAAGGTCATCCGCACCCGTCCCGACATCAGTGCCAGTGCAGCTGAAGTGCTGGAAGAGCGCGTACTCGTCTGCCGGGCTACCGGCACCTGTGTCACCCCTAAAGAGTGCCAGCGCTACAACAAGTAAGTCAAGATAACAAAGTGAAGAGTGAGAAGTGAGAAGTGGTTTGCCGCTTTTGCTTCTCACTTTTTTATTACGTAACTTCTGTATGTTATGAAACTAAGTAAATTCGGCATCCTGCCCAAGATTCTTATCGCCATAGCGCTGGGTATTATCTGTTCGTTTTTCTTCCCAGGATGGCTGGTGCGCGTGTTTCTCACGTTCAACTCCATTTTCAGCAACTTCTTGGGGATGTTCATCCCGCTGCTGATAATTGGTCTGGTGGCACCAGGCATTGCCGATTTGGGCAAGGGTGCCGGCAAACTATTGCTCATCACCGTGCTGCTGGCTTACGGTTCCACCGTGCTTTCGGGTATTTTCTCTTATGCTTCGTGCAGTTTGGCCTACCCCCATATACTGGGTGACGGACTTTCGTCGCTGGGCAATATGGACATGAGCAACAAACTTGCCCCCTATTTCAGCATTGAGATGCCCGCTTTCATCTCGGTGACCACAGCCTTGGTGCTGGCCTTTATTTTAGGTCTCAGCACGGCCTATATCAGCGGCAACACAATGAGGGGCTTTCTGGTGGACTTCCGCGACATCATCACCTCGGTCATCACCAAAGTCATTATCCCGTGCCTGCCCATTTATATCTTTGGTATTTTCCTTCAAATGGGAGCCGAAGGGCATGTAGGGGCAGTACTGGCCGCATTCCTTAAGATAGTGGGTTTCATTTTCCTGCTTCATGTTACCGAGCTGGTGTTCCTCTTTCTGGTGGCAGGACCCATTGCCAAGAAGAACCCCTTTAAGGCCTTGGTGACTATGCTGCCCGCCTATGTGACTGCACTGGGCACCTCTTCATCGGCCGCCACCATCCCCGTTACCTTACAGCAGGCTATCAAAAATGGGGTGCGCAGCGAGACGGCCAGTTTCACCGTTCCCCTCTGCGCCACCATACACATGCCATGCAGCATTCTGAAGATTACGGCTGTGGCATACGCCATCTCACTGAGTATGGGACTACCTTGTGATTTTGGCACCTATCTCGGATTCATCATGATGTTGGGCATTACTATGGTTGCCGCACCTGGAGTGCCTGGCGGAGCCATCATGGCGGCACTGGGACTGCTGGAGAGCATGCTGGGTTTCGGTGCCAATATGCAGGGCCTGATGATTGCCATTTATATTGCTATGGACAGCTTTGGCACGGCAGGCAATGTCACTGGCGACGGTGCCATTGCCCTCATCGTTGATCGCATAAGGGGTCATAAAGAAGAAGAGATGCCGCTGACAACAATGGATTGAAGCCCTCATTTTTTTAATTTAGTTTATTGTTTTTTCGTCATTTTAAAAAAAAGATGTAACTTTGCAACGCCATTTAGGGCTACAATAAAGACAGATTATTAATACAAAACGATAAAGACCAAGAAAGGATAACGATATGATCGATATTGAAAAACTGAACATCGACGCTTCGGCGAAAACAAACATTAAGTCCTGGTTAGAAGGTTCCTATGACGAACAGACCAAGCAGGCCATTCGAGATATGATGAACAACCCCAACGAACTGAATGAAAGTTTCTATAAGCACTTAGAGTTCGGCACGGGTGGGTTGCGCGGTATTTTGGGCGTAGGCACCAACAGAATGAATAAGTACACCGTAGCCATGGCCACCCAAGGGTTGGCCAACTATGTGAAGAAAAGCTTCCCCAATGCCAACCCGCTGAAGGCCGCCATCTCGCACGATAGTCGCAATTTCAGCCGCGAGTTTGCTGAAATAACTGCCAATGTGCTTGCAGCCAATGGCTTCCACGTATATCTCTTCGACGGCATGCGCCCCACGCCCGAGCTCTCGTTTGCCATACGCCACTATGGCTGCCAGACGGGTGTAATGGTGACGGCCAGCCACAACCCCAAGGAGTACAATGGCTACAAGGCCTACTGGGACGATGGCTGCCAGTTGACTGCTCCCCACGACACCAACGTGATTGATGAGGTGTTGAAGATTAAGGATGTGAAGGATGTGAAGATGAGCGGTGGAGAGTCCAATATAGAAATTATCGGCAAGGAGCTGGATAAAATTTATATGGACCGTATTGAACAGAATTCCCTCCATCCCGAACTGATAAAGAAACACAACGACATCAAGATTGTCTATACCCCGTTGCATGGCACAGGCATCACGCTCATACCCCCCATGCTGGAAAAACTGGGCTTCACCAATGTAAACGTGGTGAAGGAGCAGGCTGTGCCCGACGGCAATTTCCCCACCACCCCCAGCCCCAATCCCGAGGAGCGCGCTGCCATGAAGATGGCCGTCGACCTGGCCATGAAGATCGATGCCGACATAGTCTTTGCCAGCGACCCCGATGCCGACCGTATTGGCGTAGCAGTGAAACGCCCAGACGGCGAGTGGATGCTGCTGAACGGCAACCAGACCCTTTCGGTACTGATTTACTATCTGCTGAAAGAGTGGAAGGAAACCAACCGCCTGACTGGCAAAGAATATATCATCAAGACCATTGTCACCAGCGAACTGCCCGCCGACATTGCCAAGAAGGTGGGAGTGAAGGTCTATGACGTGCTTACCGGTTTCAAGTTCATCGGAGCCAAGATTCTGGAACTGGAAGGGAAAGAAGTGTTCATCGGTGGCGGCGAGGAGAGCTATGGCTGCATGATTGGCGACTTTGTGCGCGACAAAGATGCCGTGGCCGGGTGCTCCATGATAGCCGAGATTGCCGCTTGGGCTGCCGAGCAGGGCAAGACTTTTTTCGATGTGCTGGTTGATATTTACAAAGAATATGGCTTCTATAAAGAAGGCTTGCTGAGCGTGGTTCGCAAGGGCAAGAGCGGTGCCGAAGAAATCCAGCAGATGATGAAGAACTACCGCGAGAATCCTCCAAAGGAAATCAACGGAAGCAAGGTTGTCTGCCTCAAAGACTATAAACTCCATGAAAGCACCGACCTCATCACCGGCAAGAAGGAGACCATCGACCTGCCGTCCAGCAATGTGTTGCAGTTCTTTACCGAAGACGGCAACAAGATTACCGTCCGCCCCAGCGGCACCGAGCCGAAGATTAAGTTCTACTTCAGCGTAAAGGGTACACTGAACGACAAGGCTGACTTCGACCGCGTGAACAAAGAACTGGATGCCAAGATTGAGGACATCAAGAAGTCGATGAACTTAGTATAATAATTTAGTTTTAAACAACAAATCAAAATATTATCCATTATGGAGCCACTCCATCATGGATAATATTTTTTATTCTAGAATGAAATACTGTCTTTGTCTATTGCTACTGCTGTTCTCGGTTGTGTCTCTTAGGGCACAGGATAGCCCTCGTTGGAGCGTTGCTTTTTGGAATGTGGAGAACTTTTTCGACACAAAGGATGACACGCTCAAAGCAGACGAGGCCTTCACCCCGCAAGGCGACAACCACTGGACTTCCAAGCGCTATGCAGATAAGCGCGACAAGATATACAAAGTGGTGGCGGCCATGGGTTGGCCGGCTGTGATGGGAATGGCAGAAGTGGAAAACGACTGGGTGCTGAAGGATTTGTGTTACTTTACTCCTCTTAGGAAGTTCAAATATGAGTTTGTCCACTTCGACTCTCCAGACGAGAGAGGCATAGATTGTGCTCTTATTTATCGCAGAGACCTCTTCAAGGTGACAGAGGCAAGGCCTATTGGGGTTTCGGACAGTGCGGAGGCTTTCTTCACGCGCGACATTCTGATGGTAGGCGGTGTGTTGACGGACAAGCAGGGCACCGATACCTGTTTCTTCTTTGTCAACCATTGGCCTTCCAAACTGGGAGGAGCTGTGGCAGACCGTCATCGAATAGAAATAGGGCAACGGCTGATGGCCATAATGGATAGTGTGCAACAGGCACATACGGGTGCTTTGGTGTTGGCTATGGGCGATTTTAATGCCTCTTTGGAGGAAGAATCTGTCCGAAAGGGCTTGGGCTTCGATGGGGTCTCAACTAATGACCAGGGATTCTGCAATCTGATGTTTCAGATACCCAAAGGTTCCGGCAGCTATAAATACCATGACACCTGGTCATGCATAGACCAGATGATTGCAAACAGGGACCTAGAGGTGGAAATATTTGCTCGTGACTACCTGCTCACAGATGACCCTAAATATTTGGGCAAGAAATTGAACCGCACTTACGTCGGCTTGCATTACCAGGGCGGCTTTAGCGACCATCTCCCTTTGATTACCCATATACCATGAGGAAACGATTGATATGGCTGTTCCTTTCTCTCCTGCCCATGATAGGACAGGCACAAGAGGCATTGCCTACGGTTTGGCAGAACTATATTGAGCAGCTGACCGAAGAGGGCGAGGACGAACTGGTAGAAGACTTACTGGAGATATATGAATCTTGCCGAGAGGTACCTCTCAACGTGAACGACACCCTGGGGGGACTCACTCGGCTGCCTTTCATCGACAACTTTCAACAGGATTGTCTGAAGGCCTATATAGCCCTATATGGGCAATTAGTGAGTTTGGAGGAACTGTATGCGGTGGCTGGATTCGACAGCACCACTGTTGAATTGCTGCGCCCTTTGGCCTATGTGGGTAAGGTTGCAGCACCACAGAAGCTTACGCTAAAAGATATTCTAACTCACGGCAGGAGCAACCTAGTGATGGGAGCCAGCGGCACCATAGAGCAGGCTAGAGGATATAGAGACAGTATTTACGAAGGGAACAACTTGAGGTTGATGTGGAGGTACTATTTCAAGTATCAAGACCGTTTGCAGTTTCAAATATCGGGCGATAAAGACCCCGGCGAGGCTTTCTTTGCCGCAAGTCAGCCTCGGGGTTTCGACTTCTACGGTTACAGCCTTATGCTGAACGACATGGGGAAATATGTCACCCAGGGACTGATTGGAGAGAAGAGGATGTATGTGAAAAGGCTGGTGCTGGGTCAATATTATCTGCAGTTTGGGCAGGGGCTGACCCTGTGGACGGGATATGGTTCCAGAACAGCCTATGGGGGTAGGATATATAAGTATTCGCAGGGTTTAAGGCCCAGCGGTGCCTTTGTCGAGTATGGTTTTCTGCAAGGAGCAGCCACAACGCTGACTGTAAGGCAGCGCTGGAATCTAACCCTCTTCTATTCGTATGTAAACCGCGATGCCACTCTGCCGAGGGGGGCCGCTACCGATAGTAGCATTGACTGGGTGCAGAGCATATACAACTCAGGCTATCATCGCACACAGACCGAGGTGGGCAAGAAAAACCAGCTGGTTGAGCAGTTGTACGGTGGCCGTATAGAGTTGGAGGAGAGCGATTTTAAGATAGGTCTGACGGGTGCAGTCACCGAGTTCGACAAGAGGATTGTTCCAGCAACATATGTCTATAATGACAATGCTTTCCGAGGCGATAGGAATTGCAATGCAGGATTGGATTTCGCCTATCGCCGAGGGCGGTTTTTGCTTTTCGGAGAAGGGGCTGTCTGCCGGAATAACGCGTTGGACAGCGCACAGAGCAATATAAGTCCGGCAGCCATCGTCGGGGCTGAGTTTGTCATGAACAACAGCCATCGGCTGAGTTCCCAAGCCAGATACTATTCGCCCACCTATCATAGCCTCCATGCTAGCTCTTTGGGGCAGAATGGCTACCCGCAAAACGAGATTGGAGCGGCACTCTACTATCAAGGCCGTTTGCCGGGAGACATCGAGGTTACGGCTTCGGTAGACTACTTCTGGTTCCCACATATGAAATACTTGGTCTATGCACCCAGCAGGGGACATGAATACAGGCTAGACCTCTATCATCCTTTCCGGCATGTCAGGGGTTTAACGGTAAATTTGAAGTATAGGTTCAAAGAGAAGGGCAAGAACATTATTCCTTCGACCATGGTGGACGGCACCTACCGATTGGAACAGACCTATAGGCATCAGATACAGGGCAATATTGAGTATGGTCGCGGCCCGTGGAGATGGGTGACACGTATTGCCTACGCAAATTATAGAGGCGATGAGACTGAGGCAAACGGCGGCTGGCTGCTGTATGAAGACATCCAGTTCAGGCCTCATCGGATTCCGCTGACCTTGACGGCCCGCCTGGCACTGTTCGATGTGGATGATTATGAGGCAAGGCTCTTTGCCGTCGAGAGCGACTTCGTCTACCAGTATAGCAGTGCTGTGTATCAGAATGAAGGTTGCCGCTTCTATCTGTTGTTGCGGTACGACATCAGCCAGTACTGGAATGTGGGATTCAAGTACGGCATCACCGCCTATAGCGACCAAGAGACCTTCGGCTCCGGTTACGACCTCATCAACGCCAACCACCGCCAGCAATGGCGTATTCAAGTTAGACTGAAATGGTGAGCAATTCTTCTCCCTGAGGGCAAATATCCATCTTGAATCCTATGTCGTGTCTGCATCTTTCCGCACATTTGCAATGAGTCCCGCACCTTTCCGTATAGTCTTACCCATGCTCGTCCACCAATCATACAACGAGTCGGAAACAAATGTGTAACGTCAGGGATGCGATTGGGTAGTGGGCCTACTGTGAAGGAACGTTTAGTTATTAATCATTCTTTGTGTTGAAATAATAGTTGAGGCCGAGACCTACGCGCGGTTCGAGACTGGTGACAAACCCTTTTTCTTGGCCCAATGTTATACTTGCATTGAGATTGAACTTTAGGCGTTCCCATCCAAATCTGAACACCAATGTGGGTTCAATGAACGGTGCAGAATAAGTAAATGGGGTTGTAACAAACGATGTCTGATCAGTCTCAGGATTGTTAACGTAACCTCCATGTTCGCCGTCGCCAAACAGATAGCCGCATTTCACTCCGAGGGCAATGTCGATGTGCGAATTGACAAGACCATTCCAGCCATAGTCGGCCTGGACAAAATATGATTGAAACAGAGCCTCGTATATGTCGAGGTCTGGAGTATCCCACTTTCCGTGACCGACAGATGCACCGGCATATACTTCAACAATTTTGTTGTTACCCAGTGGCGTAAACCACCCGGCGGATAGTTGTCCTCCATAGCGCGAGACAGGAAAACCCATTCCTTGCAAAGAGCCCTGCACTCCCCAATGGTCGCCCAATGCGTAAGCCCCACTGGCGGTAGCCCCAAGATAATTCAAATCAAAGTCGAGGCGCATATCGTATTTCTGTTGAAGCATTGGCATGTCATGGGTTACAGGTCCATATATGCCAGCTTCGCTCACCCCTAATAGAAAAAGCAGAATATTAATAAAGATATTGTTCAGAGCGAAAGGATTTTAATAGTCTAATAACCATAGTTGTAAATCTCAAATCTCAATTACTCAAGGATGAGTTTCTGAGTGGTGGTGCCCTGAGTGGTGATAAGGACGACGAAGTAGGTGCCGGCGGAAAGGGCGGACAGGTCGAGACTAAGGCTTTTTGACTCAGGGGTGACAGGCTGGCTGAGCACTTCGTGCCCTGAAGCATCGAGCACCCGCAGTACTGCGTCCTGCGGCGCGCCTACGGCCAGCGTCACAGCCACCGTGCCGTGAGCTGGGTTGGGATGGACTCTAATGCCAGTGACCTCTTCGCAGTTGACTGAGGGCAGAAACGACATACTACTTTCTTCAACCAAAAACGAATCTTCGGAATAGTCCTGCATCCGTTGCTCGACATGTTCAGAAGCATTGTCCATTGGAGAATTGAGCATACGCACTACGTATTCTCTGTTCCCACAATTGTCACACGGGGTTATTATGGCGGCAAACTCGGCCCCACTCTCCACGGTGAAGCCGTCCTTCAACGTAATTGACTCTTGTGCCTGGTAGGTGGATTCCTCACCTGTAGGGATTGTCCTCCACGATGAGGGAGAGTCAGATGAAGCGCTCGTCAGGTTGGTCACCGTCACTGGCAGCATTTCCCAAGGTTGATGAGCCCCACTTGCTATTTCATTTTGGTGCAGACCATAATAATCATCCAAGTACACATCTCTGTCACAGAGAGCCACATATTCATTCGGGTTTGGATAGATGTCCACTATGGCACTCTGATTACTGGTGAAATTACTATTATCATGGTATGTGGGGTTATAAAAGGATATGTCATCAAGGGTATACCACCCATTCCCAATATATCCGTTCCCCATGTTGAGCATAATGAAAAAACCTCCTTGATGGTCGTCGTGATACCCATAGCACACAAATGTATGACCACCACCTCCGTAGATAATCGGACGTTTTTGGTCAATCTGATTTTTCAACAGCATATTCCAATCATCAAGGTGATCAATTTTTCTTTCGATATGAGCATTGGGGCTGTATTTAAAATAATTGATTAAAGCCGATGGTATGAGATTAAAATCAGAGAGCGACCCGTGGTGATCACACAAATATTGGACAGTAATTGGTTCAGCACAATCCTTCAACAAGAGGGCTATTGCCTCTCTATTTTTTAAAAAATCGGGACTATTTACATCGATAATGTCTGACATATTGCACCAATCATATGTTACATCCCAATCTGGGGATGCGGGATGTTTCCAGTAGTTCAGCACCTGCCCCATAGCCACAGCTCCACATCCCACATTACTGTGAATGCACGTATTATTGGCATCTGGCGGCATATAGTACTCGTACCCTATTATAGAGATATTGTTACTAATATTACACCCATTTTGCATCCATTTTGATGAAAAGTCAAGAACGTTTTCCTCAATGTCCTCCCCGTCTCTATTAGATAGGTTAATGTTTTCAATTAGGTTGTTCCACTCATCATTGTAGTATAGTCGTATCGTGTCATTGCTGAAGCAAGGGACTATTTGTGCAATGTACCCATCAATAAGCCATCGTAGATTGTCCGGCAAGTTATCATAGTTGTTCAATAACGGGCCATTGGGTGTATAGTATTTCCCAAGTAGGGGATAACAAGCCCTACTGCCAGATAGTAAGACTGAAATACTGTCAGTTGTAACTTCATACAAAATAACGTTTCCTATGCTGTCTCTTCTTTCTGTCATTTGGAAGTTTGTCGAAGTACGTTCTGTATGACCGTTCTGGTTTGTGAGAAGTCTAATTGCAATGCCTGCGACCTCGTCCTGAGTTACTTGTTGTCGTTGTTGGGCATTAGCATGAAAATTGGCAGCTATTGCCATTGTTATTATCAGTATGGTTATTCTCTTCATAGTTCTTGCTTTTTACTTGCTTGGTTGTATTGTGTCAACGCCAATCAATGTGAATTTATTCATCCATTTGTGGCAACTTGGGCCAAAAGAATAGTCTGCTCTTACGCTATCCATAACTGCCATGACATACCATTTCTTTTGTAATAAACTGTCAAAATCTTGAACAAACTGCGGGTTTTCTTGCAAAAAGGCATCATCCCAGAACAACCATGTCGCCCCATATTCACCATGATGACCATGGTGGTCTTCGTTCCCCACGAGGAAGATACGCCCCACATCAACATTCCAGTCTTCTCGAAGAGGATTTAGGGCATATGGTTCATATATCGGTTCCTGCGGACCATGGAAGTATACCCAGCCCCAAAATTTCACCGTGTCGCCAGCATGAGTGACTATGGTTGAGTCATAAGCAAGATAGTCTCTAACTTGGTTGAGTGAATTATACTCGGACCATGAAAAAGAGCATGTGTCAGGTGCCCAGTCTACCATGTTTTCACATCCACAGGGGGTGATATTATCATCTTTGCACCCTGAAAAAAAGAAAAGTGACAGGACTGCGATAATAAAAAAGAAATGGGTGTGGCACAGATGTGGCCCTAATGTAAGAACTGACTTTTTCATGGCTACACCCTCTCTTTCTTCAGTTCATCTATCTGCTTATGAAGTTCGATGACATAAAGCGTCAACTCCTCCACCTTTTGCAGCAAAACCTTGTTTATCTCGCCAACCGACATGCCATCGGCTTCCACTTCGGCAGCAGACGGCACGTTGGGGAGGTGTCCGTTGGCTTGAATGTATTGTTCAGTCTCGGATAGGGGCATCAGGTTGTACGATTTGTCGAACACATAGTCTGGCCAACCAGTCAGTGTCACCTTGGTTACCGGAGGCATTATTCCCTCGGAGGAATGAACGTGGAGCGTGCCCACAGGTGTTGATGTACCCACACCCAATGTTGTATACCCCTGACCAAAAGCAATCATGCCCAAAGAAGAGCAAAAAACAAAAATGATAAATTTAATTTTCATAATAATGTAATTTTTATAGTTTGAATAATCCTTTTTTGGTGTCTATATATTAAACCTTAGTCATTATAGCAATTTCATCTAACAATAAATAAAATAGTGCGTTAAAAAAAATCAATATATCCTTTTTTTTTGCAAATATACGAAATTTTTTTTAAACTGCATTTTTTTCTAAAAATGATTGTTTTGTTTGGTGAAAGTGTAATAATAAATTGAAACAATGATAACTATTGAAAGAACGTTTTCGTTAAGCCGAATGCAGAGGGCAAATCACGAAGTGTTTGCGCTATGCTGAGGCGAGAAAACGTCTGTTTCAAAGAAATGAACGTTTTCGTTAAGCCGAGTGCAGAGGGCAAATCACGAAGTGTTTGCACTATGCCGAGGCGAGAAAACGTCTGTTTCAAAGAAACGAACCAAAATTCGCTGCTTCGCTATCTATAACATTCACGGGATGTCGAAATGCTGTTAGTCAGACATCCTGCGTGCGAGGTTTTGAGAGTAATGTTCTCAGAGCCTTTATCGTTACAGCTTATTTGTTGACCATTACTTATTAATACAGCTATGTAATGGGTGTAGGGAACGGATGTCTAAACCTCATCAGTGTGGGGTGGGATGATGCCTTGTTCCTGAAGTTTCTTGTATGTCTTTTCGGCGGCCAGCTGCTCGGCGGATTTGATGGAGAATTCGGTGGCGCGCTCGGCAGGTTCTCCATCAATTTTGACACGGACATCATACTGGCGGCGGCTCTCTTTGCCTTGATATATGACTCGCTCGACCTCAAAGCTCACTTTGCGACGGTTCTTTTGCCCCCAGTCGATTAACTTGCTCTTGAAGTTCCAGTCGGTATGGGCCATGGCATCGACGTCGATGTGGTTGGCAATGATTTTCTTGATGATGACTCGGCGGGTGAAGCGGTAGCCCTTCTCTAAGTAGATGGCCCCAATAAGTGCCTCGAAAGCATCGCCGTCGATGGATTTGAATATGCCTTGGGATTCGCGGTTGTACTGGATGAGTTGTGAGAGGCCGATTTTGTGGGCCAGTTTGTTCAAGTTGGCGCGGCTGACCAATTTGGACCGCATTTCGGTGAGGAAGCCTTCGCCTTGGTTGGGATATTTCTTATAGAGGTATTCGGCCACTATGGCACTGAGGACGGCATCGCCAAGATACTCCAGGCGTTCGTTGTTCACTCTGCGGCCCTGGCCTAGCTCCAACGATTTGGACTTGTGAATGAAGGCAATTTGGTACAACTCGGTGTTGCGGGGTGTGAATCCGAGTACGTTCTTAAAGAAAAGGTAAAATTCTTTGTGTTCTCCTTTATAGCGACAGAAGTTCAGCATACTAATACTTTCGGAAGGCCAGGCAGGCATTGTGTCCGCCGAAACCGAAAGTATTGCTGAGAGCGAAGTCTACACGACGGTGGGTGGGCTTGTTGAAGGAGAAATCAAGTGGGGCGATGTTGGGGTCGTCCGTGAAATGGTTGATAGTGGGTGGGATGGTGTCGTGCTTCATGGCCAAAATAGTGGCTATGGCCTCGACGGCTCCTGCAGCTCCCAAGAGGTGACCCGTCATGGATTTGGTGGAGTTGAGGGTGATTTTGCTAGCATGTTCGCCAAAGAGCGATGTGACAGCCTTGGGTTCGGAGATGTCGCCGATGGGGGTAGAGGTGCCATGGGTGTTGATGTGGTCAACATCGGTTAATTGCATCCCAGAGTCTTCGATGGCCAAACGCATGGCATTCTTGGCCCCTAGCCCCTCGGGATGTGAGGCAGTAATATGATAGGCATCGGCCGTGAGTCCGCAACCTGTGATCTCGGCATATATCTTTGCCCCACGGGCTTTGGCATGTTCGAGTTCCTCAAGTACCAAAGCTCCAGCCCCTTCGCCTAGCACAAAACCATCACGGTCTTTGTCGAATGGGCGTGAAGCGGTTGCCGGATCATCGTTGCGGGTTGAGAGGGCTTGCATAGAGGCAAATCCTCCTATGCCACTCGCGATAATAGGGGCTTCGCTACCTCCGGTGATGATGGCATCGGCTTTGCCCAGACGAATGAACATGAAGGCATCGCTGATTGCCATAGAGGCACTGGCACAAGCAGCTGAGGTGGAGTAGTTGGGTCCCCTGAAACCATATTTGATGGATATCTGTCCGGCACAGATATCTCCGATGGTCTTTGTGATGAAGAAAGGACTGAAACGGGGGGTGTTTTGATTGGCTGCAAAAGAGAGAATCTCGTTTTGGAAAGATCCTGCTCCGCCCATGCCGGTGGCAAAGACAACACCTACGCGGTCAAGGTTGATTTTCTCTACGTCAAGACCGGCGTCGTGTATTGCTTCGTCAGCCACCACCATGCCATATTGCGTGAAGAGGTCCATCTTGCGTACTTCCTTTCGGTCAAAGTAATCGTCGGAATGGAAGCCTTTGACTTCTGCGGCAATGTGGACTTTCTGGTTGGAGGCATCAAAATGCGTAATCAGGCCAGCCCCACTTACTCCCTTCAACAGAGCATCCCACAATTGGGGCACATTGTTGCCAATAGGAGTAAGTGAGCCGAGACCTGTTACTACAACTCGTTTCAGACTAGTCGTCATCGGGTTGAAGCAGAAATATTAATTATTTCTGAGCGTTTTCGATGAATTTAACTGCGTCACCAACAGTGGCAATCTTCTCAGCTTCCTCATCGGGAATCTGAACGTCGAACTCTTTTTCAAGTTCCATAATCAGTTCGACAGTGTCCAAAGAATCTGCACCGAGATCAGTGGTGAAACTGGCTTCCATGGTGACATCTTTTTCATCAACACCGAGCTTATCAACGATGATAGCTTTTACTTTGCTTTCAATTTCTGACATGTTTATTTAATTTTTTGAGTTTAACGAGGTGCAAAGAAACGAAAAAAAAACCATATAAACACTATTTTTAACTATTTTTCTTTGGATTATTATTGCTATATTGCTGATATGTTTGTAGATATATGTTTTAATGAATGTGTTTTTTTGCTCCTTTAGAGTCTCTTATAGGCCCGAAAAATGACAAAATTATTCCACATAATTGTTAAATTGATTATTGAAAAAATAACTGGAAATGTTAATTTTCTCAGAAATACAACAATTATAGATAATTAGCGTTATACTACAAAAATATCCGATTAAAATGATTAGAATAGCAATTTTAGCATCTGGTAATGGAACCAACGCTCAACGCATTAGCGAATACTTCTTAAATTCTGATTCCGTTAGCGTTGACTGCATCATTTATAATGTGAAAGGTGCCTATGTGGCCGAACGTGCAAAGAAGCTGGGCGTTCCCTCATATTATTTTGGCCATAAGGACTTTTATCAAAATGGGAGTGTGCTCAACTTTCTAAATGAACATAAGATAGACTGGCTGATTCTAGCCGGTTTTCTCTGGTTGGTTCCAGCGGATATCCTTGAGGCTTATCCCCGCCGTATTATTAATATTCACCCTGCCTTGCTGCCCAGCTATGGCGGTAAAGGAATGTATGGGAGCCACGTGCATGAGGCTGTAATAGCCAACCATGAGAAAGAGAGCGGCATTACCATTCATTTGATAGACAATCAATATGATAAAGGTGAGACGCTGTTTCAGGCAAAGTGCCAGGTGACCGAAGAGGATACGCCCGACACGCTTGCCGCAAAGATTCATGAGTTAGAACAGAAGTATTTCCCAATAGTGATTGAGAAAACTATTTTGGGATGAGGATAGGTGTTAATACCCGCCTGCTTTTGGCAGGTAAGATGGATGGCATAGGTTGGTTCACGGCCGAAACCATTCGAAGAATTGTACTGGCTCATCCCGAACATGATTTTTATTTCTTCTTCGACCGTAGGCCAGACCCAGGTTTTATATATGCCTCAAATGTGCACCCTGTCGTACTCTGTCCTCAGGCACGTCATCCGATATTGTGGTTTTTGTTCTTCGAGGGCAGCGTTGCAAGAGCTCTGCGAAAGTATAAAATTGACCTTTTCCTTTCCCCGGAATGCTATATGTCACTAAGATCTAAAGTCCCGACATTGATGGTGATTCATGATATCAATTATGAACATTCAAAAGATAATTTGAAATCTTCGCACCAACGGTATATGGCATTCTTTTCTCCCAAATTTGCGCGGCGCTGTACCCGTATTGCTACTGTATCGGAGTTTTCGAAAAAGGATATTGTTGATACTTATAAGATTAGTCCTGATAAAATGGATGTAGTATATGATGGGGCTCATGTGGGTTACCATCCTTTGGATTCTGTATTGAAACAACATGTCCGGAACGATTATACTCTTGGTTGCCCTTATTTCATTTTTGTTGGGACTATCATCAAACGGAAAAATTTGGCAACCGTTTTAACTGCCTTTGACTCTTTTAAGAACAAAAGTGGAAGTGAAATGAAACTGGTTGTGGTGGGACATAAAGTATGGTGGCAGGATGAGTTGAAGGCGGCCTTTGACTGTATGAAACATAAGGAGGATGTTATTTTTATCGGCCGGGCGAATTCCGACCTTCTGGTGAACCTGATGGGTGCTGCCGAGGCTTTGGTATACCCGTCGTTATTTGAAGGCTTTGGAATCCCCATTATTGAGGCTTTTCATGCCGAGGTACCGGTGATAACTTCGAATTGTACCTCTATGCCAGAGGTGGCTGGTGATGCAGCTCTTTTAGTTGAACCCAAGGACGCGAATATGTTGGCAAGTGCTATGCAGGCCGTTTCTTCTGATGCGTGTTTACGAGAAGAATTGATTGAAAAGGGTCGGAGACGCCGCGATTTGTTTAGCTGGGACAAGACGGCTGAATTGCTGTGGGACAGTATGATGAAAACAATGGAAATTGGTACGAGGGGATGAAAAGGATTTGGTTGACTTTGCCACTTTTTTTGCTCCTCTATTGCGGCGAATTGTTAGCACAAGATTCCGTTAAGATTGATACGTCACGTGTTAATTTGGTATTCAATGGTTCCTTTGAGGAGTATAGGTTTTGTCCTAAACGTGTCGATGCGTTGGGCATATTAATAAACGTTGATGGATGGTACCAACCCACAAGAGGTAGTGCTGATTATTTCAACGTTTGTGGAAGTCGGGAATGCGGTGTGCCTGTAAATAAGTTGGGAGAACAGATGCCCCATGAGGGAGATGGTTATTGTGGTATTTATTGCAGCAAGAATGATTACAGGGAGTATCTGCAAACTCGTCTGCGACGGAAACTGAGGACCGGAGATAGCATCCGACTGACTTTTTATGTCAGTCTGTCTGAACAATCGGCTGGAGCAGTGGCCACATTGGCTGGTTTATTTACCGAGGATGATGTCTACGACACTGTGAGAAGCATTTTGTTACATAAGGAGTATGAGAAACTATCTGATGAGGTCTCGCAGGTGATAGCCACGACTTATTCTCCTCAGGTTCTCAATCCGGTATCTGCACCACTGACCGATACGAAGAATTGGCAATGCGTAACAGGAACTTTTGTGGCTGAGGGGGGAGAGCAATTTATCACAATTGGTAATTTTAATACCGCTGAAAGGTCAGGATATGTTGAACCCGATTCTTTGACCCGCTTACTTCCAGGTGCGTATTACTATATAGATGATATTTTTGTAGAGTGCCTTAATTGCTCATCTCCTATTGTGGATGATATGAATGTGGATTCGAACTATCTCAGCGATGTACAACCTTCATTTAGTGTTGGAAGTAGTTTCGTCCTGAAAGATATCTTTTTCGAGTTTGACAAAAGTACTATCTTGCAACAATCATATTTTGAGCTAATGAGATTGGTTTCACTCTTAAAGGCATATCCTGATATGCGAATCGAGATTGGAGGACACACTGATGCCAAAGGGTCTGATAGCTACAATTTGCGACTTTCAGAGAATAGAGCAAAATCTGTTGTAGATTATCTGGTTTCAAAAGGATTGTCTGAGAATAGGCTACAATATAAAGGCTATGGGAAGATGAAACCGATTGACACAAACGACACCGAGGAAGGACGTGCAAAGAATCGCCGTGTTGAGTTTAAGATAATATCAATGTAATCTGATAATCCGTGCCGAAAGTAAAATAAAAAAGACGGCTTAAAAAAGCCGTCTTTTTTATTTAGAAGTTCATTTGGAACTATTCAATCACGCGATAGAAGGAAACACGACGGTTGAGTTCGTAGTGAATGTCGCCAAAGGCAACAGTCTTACCCTTCCAGTCAACGGAGATACGGTCTTCGTCGATACCGAATTTCTTAACCATGAGACGCTTCACTTCTTCAGCACGCTTCTGGGAAAGTTTCATGTTGTATGCATCGGAAGCAGTGTAGTCGCAGAAACCAACAACGGTCAGTTTGAGGTCGGGGTTGTCTTTCATCACGCGGCAGACGGCTTTCACCTTCAGCATTTCGGAATCGGTAACGTGCCAAGAGTCGTTAGCATAGAGGACGGAGAAAGGAATAGCGTAGTAGGTCAGCTGGTCGTTCTTGAGCTGATCAAGAACACCGTTCAAACTGTCGGAAACACGCTGAGCCTGAGCGAGAGCATTCTGACGGATTCTGTTGTTCTCGTTAGCAAGGTCGTCAAGTTGGCCTCTGAGTTTCTTCTCGTTGTCTTTGGCTTTGTCAAGTTCTTTCTTCAAAGCATCGTTTTCTTCCTCAAGGTTGTCGAACTGCTCCTTGGTCAGGAGTGCGCGCTGGGCGATGAGCTCCTGGTCAGCAGCGGTGATGCCGAGGTTGTAGATGTAACCAACAGTGGCGAGGAAGTCAGAGTGGTGGAAGCCAGTACCTTTTCTCCAGAAAGCGGGAGCATCAGAAATGACATCAGCTTCGAGTTCGATGAAGAGGTGACTTCTGTCGCAAATTCTGTAGCTAAAGCCGAGACCACCGTCAAGCTGAACACCGGCATTGTACATACCGCGAGCATCGTTATGGGAGAAAGCAACACCACCACCTGCAAAGAGGTAGAGGTTACCACGAGTTTCGGGTTTCCAGTTGTGGAAAGAGTTGTTCAGAGAAACAACAAGTTCGCCGGTAACAGCAGAGTGCTTGTCCATGGAGGTGGTGCTGTCCCACTGGGTGCTGTACCATGAAGATTGGAATCTGCTGGGGTCATTCTTCTGGGTATTGCCAAGAGCGGTGAAATTGTAACGGAAACGAAGCCAAGCACCACGGTCAATATCTTTCTGAAGAATTACACCAAGGCCGGCATTAAGGCCTTCGCCCCATTTGGCTTTCTGAATACCATAGAATTCATGAGCATCGGGCTGGGCCATGAAAGAGCCAGAGATGCCGATACCCCAATTGCTCCAGAAACCATACTGAGGATACTCGGGAGCCTCAGTGGTTTGAGCAAAGCTACTGCCTGCAAAAGCAAGCATGCAGAACAGTGTTGCAATTTTAGATACTTTTTTCAACATATTGTTATACTTTTTGTTATAATATTTATTACCATATATTTCAAAATGCAAAAATACACTTTTTTTTTTATACAACAAATTTTTTTTTAGAAAATTGATATTTTGTTTGTTGTAGACTTATCAACAGGTTTTTTAACAGCAATGACTGCTTTTCAATTGAAGGATTATAATTGTCTATCGTTGACTAGTTTGTAGATTGTTGTTTTTTGAGATATTACTTTAGGTTTAAAAGTGTGTAGACTATTAGCCTAAATATTAAAGTAGTATTTTTGTCATAGATACTTGTTGTTGGCTATCTTTTAGAACTCGCTGCAATGACCAGTGAATGTTTTAATATAAATATTACAACAATTATATTGATATATTATTTTTTTTTTGTACTTTTGCAACTATAAAAATTAATCAATAGTTATAGTTTATGAGTTCAATACAATTGCACAAAGAACATCTTCAGCAGTTTATTACTTCCGAAGAATTATCGAATATTAGTAAAGAAACCTTGGCTGCAAAAGAAACGTTGATTTCCTGCACAGGAAAAGGGAATGATTTTCTGGGATGGATTGATCTCCCTAAGACACTTTCACCTGAGATTGTTTCAAGTATCAAGAAAGATGTTGAAGTTCTTACCCCCAAATCGAAGCTCTTTGTAGTTGTCGGTATCGGTGGAAGTTATCTTGGGGCCCGTGCTGTGATTGAGGCCCTTCAGTCAGAATTTGCCTCGATGGAAGAATCTGATCATCCCCATGTGATCTATGCGGGTCATACATTGAGCGAGGACTACTATCATCAGCTATTGCAGATGCTCGACAGTCATGACTATGCCGTGGCCGTAATCTCCAAGTCTGGCACGACAACTGAACCCGCTGTGGCCTTCCGCATCATCAAGGCTCACCTAGAACATAAGTATGGTAAAGCCAATGCGGCCGAACGCATTATTGCAATTACAGATGCCCGCCGAGGGGCTTTGCATGACATAGCTCAGCAGGAGGGGTATCAAACCTATGTCATCCCGGACAATGTTGGCGGTCGTTTTTCAGTGCTCACCCCCGTCGGACTATTGCCCATTGCTATGGCCGGTTACGATATTGACAAACTCCTCAAAGGGGCTTGTGATATGCGAGATATTTGTATCAACAACAACACCTTGGAGGATAACCCTGCCCTTATGTATGCTGCCATTCGCAATCTTCTGTACCGCAAAGGCAGAAAAGTAGAATTATTGGAGAATTTCGTCCCCAATCTCAAATACATTAGTGAGTGGTGGAAACAGCTCTACGGCGAAAGCGAAGGCAAAGAGGGCAAGGGCATTTTGCCTCATAGTCTCAGTTTCACTACCGACCTTCACTCCATGGGACAATATGTCCAGGAGGGCGAGAGGCTGATGTTTGAAACAGTGCTCAGTGTTGCCCAGCCCCACAACCGGGTGGAGATACCCATGGATGCCCAAAATCTGGATGGCATCAATTATCTTGTTGGCAAAAGCCTTACCGAAATCAACCACAATGCCGAATTGGGAACCATTCTGGCCCATGTTGACGGCGGGGTGCCGGTTCTCCGAATAGAGGTTCCTACGGTTGACGAATATGTGCTGGGCCAGCTTATCTATTTCTTTGAATTTGCCTGCGGTGTCAGTGGCTACATGTTGGGCGTGAACCCCTTCGACCAACCCGGTGTAGAAGCCTATAAAAAGAACATGTTCCGCCTTCTGGGCAAACCAGGCTACGAAAAATAATCCGGTCTACTTAAGCCCAAATTGGTCATTAGTCTGACATTTCAATCTATTTCACCTTTTTAGGTCTGTTTATGGCACCTCAGTATTTCTTTCGGCATCTTGGCCACATCCCTTTCTCATCGTAGCCCGCTACGCCTTCGCCAGCGATGTGACAAATTTGCTCGAAACAAATACTAATCTATCATAAACCCTAATGACCGATTGGGATTAAATGAGAGGGTGTCCCATAAGTTTTGGGGCACTCTCTTTTTTTTGCAAAAAGTTGCAGT
>R25__coassemble_191_pt1 | contig 39960 bp, 36 predicted proteins | sample R25__metabat2_high_PE_017 | metagenome-assembled genome bin R25 | reverse complement strand
ACGCCACATTGAGAAATACGAGCAAGAATCAGTCATACTTTGTACTAGAGCGTTTTTTTATTGAGGGGGTTAAAATAAAACACGAATGTCGCAGTGTAACTGGCAAAAGCGACTTTCGCAAGGCGTGGTGGGCGATTCGGGCCACGAACGCGGCAGTACGGGACGGAAAAGGGTGGTTTTTGTGTTGAAAAAGGAGTTGTTAATCGGAAAAAAAATCGTATTTTTGCACATGTGTTTGTCCTGCCCCATCAGGGAAGGAGGGACACGCATTAGATTGCTAACTATTTATTTAAATTAAAAACAGGCATTATATGAAACTATCATTCATGGGAGCAACGCGCGAGGTGACCGGAAGCAAGCACCTCATTACAACGAAAAAAGGTCTGAAAATTTTGTTGGACTGTGGTATGTATCAAGGCAAAGGTCTGGAGACCGATGCCATGAACCGCGACTTGGGTTTCGACCCAGCTGAGATTGACTATCTCATTCTCTCCCATGCCCATATCGACCATTCGGGTCTGATACCGTTTATCTATAAGTTAGGCTTTCGTGGCACCATTCTCTGCACCCCCGCCACCCGCGACCTTTGCGCCATCATGCTGGCCGATGCTGGCCGCATACAGGAGGCCGATGTGCACACTTTCAACAAGAAACGCAAGGCCCAAGGCGAAGAGCCCGTAGAGCCTATCTATACTGAAAAAGAGGCACAGGAGTGCATGAGTTGTTTCATCAGTGTGCCCTATCACAAGCCTTTTAATATTGAGGGCGAGGTGGTGGTTGAGTTTTTCGATGCCGGACATATCCTTGGCAGCAGCTGCATCTATTTGGAGATTAAGGATGGCCGCCGCACCATCAAGCTGGGTTTCACCGGCGACATCGGCCGTTATGACAAGCATATCCTTCGCGACCCAGAGCCTTTCCCCCAAGTGGACTACCTGATTATGGAGTCAACCTACGGAGACCGCCTGCATACATCTATCAGCAATGCCGAGCAGGAACTGCTGATGGCCGTGCTGGACACTTGCACCAAGAAGAAAGGCAAACTCATCATCCCCTCTTTCGCCATTGGCCGCGCCCAAGAAATCATTTATGCGCTGGACCGCCTGGCTTCAGCCCATCTGCTGCCCGACGTGGATGTCTTTGTAGACAGTCCGCTGAGCATTTCGGCCACCAATATCATGCGGCTGCATCAGGAGTGTTTTGGTGCGCCTATTTTGGAATACATGAAAAATGACCCTGACCCCTTCGGTTTCGACCGCCTGCAGTACATCCAATCTGTGGAGGCCTCCAAAGCACTGAATGTCCGTCACAAGCCCTGCGTCATTATCTCTGCCTCGGGCATGATGGAGGCGGGACGCGTCAAGCATCATATTGCCAACCACATCGAAGATCCCTCCACTACTATCCTTTGTGTGGGTTACTGCGAGCCTAAAACATTGGGCGCTAAGATTATGAGGGGCGATAAGGAGGTTTCTATTTTCGGACACCTCTTCAAGGTGCGGGCCGAGCTGCGCCGTATCGAATCCCTTTCCGGACATGGCGACTACAGCGAGATGATAAATTACATCGGCTGTCAGGAAAAGAAAAAACTCAAGAAACTCTTCCTGGTCCACGGTGAAGAGCAGACACAGTTCAATTTCCGCGACACCCTCTCTAACCTCGGCTGGAAGAACATCGAAATCCCCGAATTCCGCCAGGAATACGACCTGTAGCGGTGGATACCATGGAACAAGACAAACAGCACATAAGGTGGCATAAACAAAGTATGAGTAATCAGAATAATCAGAATGGTATGAATAATCAGAGTAATCCGAGTAGTCAGAGTACTCCGAGTGATCCGAGTATTCAGAATACTCCGAGTAATCCGAGTACTCAGAATACTCCGAGTTCTCCGACTAATCAGCCTCCTTCAGCTGCTCCCGTCACTTTTCTCCCCAAGCATGGGCATTATCGCAACTTGAGGGTGTATAAGGTCACCGAGATCATCTACGACATCACATATTATTTCACCCGGCACTATCTGAGCCATGGCGACCGCACGGTGGACCAGATGGTGCAGGCTGCTCGCAGCGGCAAACAAAATATTGCCGAGGGCAACCAGGCCGCTGCTACTTCTTCTGAGACAGAAATCAAGCTCACCAATGTGGCCAAAGCCAGCTTGGAGGAGTTGTTGGTCGACTATGAAGACTATCTGCGAGTGCATGGCTTTGACCAGTGGGATACGCAGCATCCTCGTTATGAGAAGATGCGGCGTTACGCGCGAAGTGAACAGATTAAGTCAGACTATACCCTGACTATGCAACGCATGAACGATGAGGAATTGGCCAATCTTGCCATCACCCTCATCCACCAAGCCATCTATATGCTCCACCGGTTGCTGGTGACGATGCAGAACCGCTTTGTTTCGGAAGGTGGCATAAAAGAACAGATGTATAAAAAGGTTGTGTGAGTTATCGGAATAACTATGGTAAAATCGATCATTAAAAAAATGGTTATTTGGAAAAAATATTGTATTTTTGCAAATCAAAATAATTGTTAGTTATGGTAACATTCATTATAGCTATTGTATTGTTGCTCTTGGGCTATTTCGTATACTCCAAGTTCATTGAACGTATGATTGAGGTTGATCCTAAGCGGTCAACTCCGGCGGTAAGTCACCCCGACGGGGTGGACTATGTGCCCATGAAACCGTGGCGTATTTACCTCATTCAGTTTCTTAATATTGCAGGTGTTGGTCCTATCTGTGGTGCCATCATGGGTGCGCAGTTTGGAACAGCCTCTTTTTTGTGGATAGTCTTCGGCAGTATCTTTGCCGGTGCAGTTCATGATTTTATTGCGGGTTTTATTTCCATACGTATGGATGGAGCCTCGCTGCCAGAGATTCACGGTAAGTATTTGGGTAACGGCATGAAGCAGGTGATGCGTGCCTTCACCGTGTTGCTTATGATACTGGTAGGAGCCGTGTTTGTCAACACTCCTGCCGTGTTGCTCAATAACAATTTCACGCCCGACTGGAATATCTTCATCTGGGTGGGCATCATTTTTGCCTACTATCTGATTGCCACTTTGCTACCTATCGACAAGCTGATAGGCAAGATCTATCCCATCTTTGGATTTCTATTGCTTGCCATGGCCGTGGCCATTGTGGTGGCCTTTGTGGTTAGGCAACCCCATATTCCCGAGATTTGGGAAGGTTTGCAGAACCGACATCCCAATGCGGCGCACAACCCCATATTCCCAATGATGTTCATCAGCATAGCCTGTGGGGCCATTAGTGGGTTCCATGCCACCCAGTCGCCCCTCATGGCCCGCTGCATGACCAATGAGAAACAGGCGCGACCAATCTTCTATGGTGCCATGATAACCGAGGGTGTGGTGGCCCTAATTTGGGCTGCCGCCGCCACGGTATTCTACCACGACCCCATTCTGGCAGCCAAGACCATTAGTCCAGAAGGACAGCCCCTTGGCGGCAATGCCATGGTGGGGGTGATAGCCAACGAATGGTTCACGCCCCTGATTGCCACTATTTGTATTCTAGGCGTCATTAGTGCAGCCGTCACCAGCGGTGACACCGCCTTGCGTTCGGCCCGACTGATAGTGGCCGACTTCATGCATGTGGACCAGAAACCCATACCTAAGCGCCTGTTGGTGGCCCTGCCCATCTTCCTGTTGGCCGCGGGGCTGCTGGTTTTCTCGCTGGCCGACCCGTCGGGATTCGACTTCATCTGGCGCTATTTTGCATGGAGCAATCAGGTGTTGGCTACCGTAACGTTGTGGACCATCGCTGTTTTCCTGTGCATAAAGAAGAAGCCATTTGTCATTGCCCTCATTCCAGCCGTCTTCATGACCATGGTTACCACCAGTTTCCTTTTCGTGGCCGAAAAAGAAGGTCTGGGTGGTGTGCTGCCTCGTGGGTTAGGTTACATTTTGGGCGCAGTGGTCACTTTAGTGGTTTCGGCGATATTTGTCCGATTTGCAATACGTAACAGAACTTCTAAACAACAATAGGCGGCAGGTTTCACTTTTGTGTGCCATGGACTACTTGTTTGGGCGGGGGATCGGCATTGGATTTGACTGCTAGTTTATAAAAAAAGTGCCAAGGGTCAACGGCAAAAAGCGTCGATTATTGGCTCTAAGTTTAGATCGTTCGGTAGAAAAACTTGGCGCGATACAATTTTTTTAATAATCGTCCGTTACTATTAAAGAAAAAATCGTATCTTTGCAACGTGTTTTATATTGAATAATAATGTGTAACATGAAGAAGTATATTGTTTTATCATTGGTTTTGCTGGCTGTTGGCTCGGCTTTTGCTGGCAACGGTCCTCGCAAGACCTCCCGTCAGGAAATGGGTATCAACGGCAACGCCGTGTATGTTATTGAATACACCTATGATATTCACGGTGGTCGCAACGGTGGTCGTCAGCTTATATGCATTGACTCTATCACCTTTGACAAGCGGGGCAATTTTCAGGACAAGTACCGTACCAAAGGAGGTGAGTATACGTGGTATTCCTACTATTTCGATGTCCATGGCTATGCATTGGGCTGGAACGAATATAACCGGGCCAAGGAACTCACGGGACGCACTGCCTACCGCAATGACAAGAACGGTAACCGTATTGAGCGTAAGGTCTTCATGGGCGATCATATGACCAAGAAGGAGACTTCGCGCTATGAGAACAACCGGCTGGTGGAGGAACAGAGTTTTGCGCCCGACGGCACCATGACCGAGAAACGTGTGTATAAGTACGACGCGGCAGGCAACAACACCGAGATGGAGTTCTACGACCGCGACGGCGAACTGATGCAGCGCTATCTGTATCAATATGACAGCCATGGCAACCGCATTGAATGGCGTTTCTACGATGCTGACGATTTCTTGGTTGCCCTAACAACATATTATTATGATGACCATGACAACCTTATCGAACTCTCCTCGTTCAACTACGACGAACACCTGAACTGGAAGCACAGTTATGTGTTTGAGTACGATGAAGACGACAACTGGGTTCGTCAGACCATCTATCGCAACAATGTTGCCTATCAGGTCATTGAGCGCGAAATTGCTTTCCCAGTCTATTAATCAAGATTAGTATCATTATCGATGCAACCTTTGGGCACATGTCTGGGTTGCATCATATTTTATAATCAAACTAACAAACAAACTATCGCTATGAAAAAAACTTCGCTTTTGTATGCTGCTACCGTTTTTGGCGTATGCATGGTTGTGTCCGTGTGGTTGGGTGGCAAGTGGTTTAATCAAGCTCGTGGTCATGCCAAGACCGTTTCTGTGGTTGGCATGGCAGAGCGAGACTTTGACTCAGATTTGATTGTTTGGGACATTAGCTACAATGTGCTTGACATGAGCATCGCTAATGGCTATTCTGAACTGAAGCAGGTGACCCAGGTTGTTAAACAATATCTGACAGAACAGGGTATTAAAGAGAGCGAGATGGATTTCAAGGCCATCACTAACTACAAGGAGACTGAATATGTGTATAATCGCGAAACTCAGACTTCTCAGAATGAGTTCCGGGGTTACCGCCTTACCCAGCGAGTGCGTATTGAAAGCAATGATGTGGAGACTGTGGAGAAAGTTCAGCGCCAGATTTCCGAGTTGCTTGACCGTGGCATTGACATTGACGATAACAGTTTGGCATACTACTACACCAAACTTTCAGACCTGAAAATTGAGATGCTGGCCGAGGCTACCAACAACGCCAAAGAGCGTGCCAAGACCATCGCCAAGAGTGCAGGCTCACGTTTGGGCAAACTACAGACGGCCAATATGGGCGTGTTCCAAATCACTGCGCCCAATTCGTCCGACGAGGACTACTCTTGGGGCGGCACGTTCAACACTAGTTCTAAGAGAAAACGTGCAAGCATCAACATGCGTCTGACCTATTATGTGAAATAGCCGATGCTTGATTGCCGTAGCATAAAGACGTGATTCCTGTGCATCACGTCTTTTTTTTAATCCGATATGAAAAACAAATTACTTTTCCTGGCTCTTCTGCCGACTTTTCTCTTCTCTTTGTCGGCTGCGCAAGCTCAATTTCCAGCTGGAAAGGACGACATAGTCATCCTTTTCGAAAACGATGTGCATGGCGCTGTTGAGGGCTACCCTGTCTTGGCAGACATGCAGGACTTGATGGGTCAACAAAGTAACTATGTGGTGACTATTTCCTGTGGTGATTTCCTTTCAGGGACCTCCCTGGGTTCCTATTCTCAGGGTGGTTATATTGTTAGGTTGATGAACGCGGTGGGATATGATTTCTACACCCTGGGCAACCATGAATTTGATTATGGTGTTCCCATGTTGAAGAAAAGGGTTTCGCAATTGAAAGCGCATCCCCTTTGTTGCAATCTTTCAGAGAATGCTTCAGGCAATATGCTGTTTGACAGCTATGCTATTCGCACCTATGGCAGTAAAAAGGTGGCCTTTGTGGGTATCACCACACCAAATGTCCCAACAACAAGCACACCTGCCTTTTTCCAAGACAGCGTTGGTCAGTGGTTGTACACATTCCATAGCGAGCACCTGGACTCGTTGCTGCAAGTGTGTGTCGATGAGGTGCGCGATTTGGGCGCCGACTACGTTGTGCTGATTGCCCATGTGGGAGAGACCGATTTGCCACCGTTGGTGTCCAAGACTACGGGAATAGATGTGGTACTTGACGGACATTCTCATTCCGTCTTGCCCCATACCCTATTGCCCAATCGCGAGGGCAGGCCAGTCCTCTGGACCTCTACGGGCACCAAGTTTAAAAATATTGGACAAGTGGTCATTAGTAAGAGTGGGGCCATCTATAGTGACCTCATTCAAGTTGACAACGTGCATAGTCAGAAGGCATCGGTGAGCGATACTTTAGAGGCTATCCTTCGGGATTATTCGGCTGTGGGTGGCCGCAAAGTGGGTTGTTCGGAGGGTGAATTAATCCGCAATAGCACCAATAAGGAACTTTTAGACTCCCCTTTGGGCAACCTTTGTGCCGATGCCTATAGGCAGCTTTCTGGCGCGCAGATAGGTCTCATCAATCGTGGTGGCATCCGCGCCGATCTTCATCAGGGCAATTTGACCTATGATGACCTTTATTCGGTGCTGCCTTTCGACAATCAGATGGTTCTGGTAGAGGTGAGTGGGCAGTGCCTGCTGGATGCTTTGGAGATGGCTGCACGTCATTGGCCCAAGCTCGATGGAGGCTTCCTGCAAGTCTCTGGTCTCACCTTTGAAGTGGATTTTTCTCATCCCAGCTCTGTCGTATTGGATTCCAACGGCATTTTCCTGCGTGTGGATGGTTCCCGGCGAGTGAAAAACGTCAATGCATATAATCCCCAATCCGGTCGTTATGAGCCGCTTAAACCTCAGCACCATTATACAGTAGGCGGATGCGAATACTTTCTGCTTCATCATGGCGATGGACATAATTTTTATGATGCCAAGGTGCTAAGATCCAATATGGGGATAGACGTGCAAGTGCTTGAGAAATTCCTTAGCGAGAGTCTTCACGGCATCATTGGTTCTCAGTATCTTAGGTCACAGGGGCGCATCAAGATTAGTAACTAGTTCCTTTAGGCTAAAAGAATATTGTTAAATCATCACTTAGGCGTTTGCTATTTAGGAATTATTTTGTATTTTTGCATTTTATTAGTAAAAATACAATAAATGTAATTATATGAGTATCAAACTTCGTCTCGTCATAATGAATTTTCTTGAATTCGCCGTTTGGGGAGCCTATCTCACCTCTATGGGCGGATTCTTGTATGGGGCTGGTCTTGCAGACAAAATATGGCTGTTCTTTGCTATTCAAGGCATTGTGTCCATTTTTATGCCTGCCCTGATGGGCATAGTGGCCGACAAATGGATTCAAGCACAAAAAGTCCTCTCCCTTTCACACGGCATTGCCGGACTCTTTATGATTGCAGCCGGGGTCTATGCCATGATGAATGCAGGCCACATTCAGTTTGCTCCTTTGTTTGCGCTGTACACCATTAGTGTGGCATTTTTCATGCCTACTATCGCTATTGCCAATTCGGTGGCATATACGGGTCTTGACGTTGCAGGACTGGATTCTGTCAAGCATTTCCCTCCCATTCGAGTGTTTGGCACCATAGGTTTTATTTGCTGCATGCTGGCAGTCAATTTTATCAAAAATGGCCAAGGCGTTCAGTTTCAGCATTCCCATGAGCAGTTTCTACTCTCGGGTGCCTTAAGTTTGATTCTTTGTGGCTACGCCTTGACCCTCCCTTCCTGTCCCTGTTTGGGCAAAGACAAGCCTTCCAAGTCCTTTGCCGAGGCCTCGGGGCTCAGTGCCTTCCGTCTTTTCAAAGAGCGTAAATTTGCCATCTTCTTCCTTTTCTCTATGTTCTTGGGTGCCTCCCTACAGGTTACCAACGGCTATGCCAATACCTTTATCACCCATTTCAAGGATGTACCGGAATTTGCCGACACTTGGGGTGCGCATAATGCCAATGCTCTCATATCGCTGAGCCAACTCTCCGAAACCCTCTGCATACTGCTTATCCCCTTCTTCCTTCGCAAGTTCGGCATCAAGAAAGTGATGCTCATCTCCATGGTGGCATGGGTGCTTCGCTTCGGTCTTTTCGGATTGGGCGACACCGGTACAGGTGTCTGGATGCTCATCCTCAGCTGCATAGTCTATGGCGTTGCCTTCGACTTCTTCAACATCTCGGGCTCCCTTTATGTCGAGTATACCACCTCCGACGACATTCGCTCATCGGCCCAAGGCCTTTTCATGCTCATGACCAATGGTTTGGGCGCCACCCTAGGCACATGGGCTGCGGGCAAAGTGGTCAACCATTATGTTGTCTTTGCCGCCAACCCCAACTGGAGTGCCGCTTGGTATGTCTTTGCGGCCTATGCATTGGTGGTTGCCGTGCTCTTCGCCCTCTGCTTCAAGGATGAGAAATTCCCCGAGTCCAACAAAAGATAATCCCATTCTGATAATCGTTAACTAATCCATTTATTAATCTAAAAATCTGTATTATGAGTAAAACTATCAAAAGTTTTGTAGTTGTCCTCATCAGCCTGCTGTTTGCAACCACAGCCATGGCTCAGTCGACAACCTCATCCATTGCCGGCCATGTGACCGATGCCAATGGCCCAGTTCATGATGCCATGATTTCGGCGATTTATACCCCAACGGGTATCGTCTATCATGCATTCACCAATCGTGACGGAGCCTACCGTATCAACGGAGTTGTTGCCGGTGGCCCCTACACCATCAAAGTTGAAATGATGGGCCATCAGACCCTGATTGTCAAGGACATCAAGGCTCCTCTGGCCTCCACGGTCATCGTCAACCCCGTCCTCAAAATCGAGGCCAACACCCTAGAAGAAGTTGTTGTCTCGGCTGAAGCTGCCAACAGCAACATGAGTGTCGAGAATGCCGGTGCCAGTACCTACATTGGCTCTCAGGCCATTGAGAAATTGCCCACCACAAGCCGTAGCATGAATGACATCATGAAACTCACCCCCCAGGCCTCTGTTGTGGGCGGCGGTTTTGCAGCCGGTGGCGGCAACTATCGTGGCTCTACCGTCACGGTTGACGGTGCTTCTTTCAACAATGCTTTCGGCATTGGCTCCAACCTGCCTGCCGGCGGTAGCCCCCTCTCCATTGATGCTATCGACCAGATTTCCATCAACCTCACTCCCTTCGATGTCCGTCAGAGCGGTTTCCAAGGTGGTGCCATCAACGTCGTGACCAAGCACGGTAGCAACGAATGGCACGCTTCTGTCTACGACTACTACACCAGCAATGCCCTGCGCGGCATCAAGGTTGGCGAAGACTCCCTTAGCAATAGCCAGTTCCTCAACAACGTCATGGGACTCACCCTCAGCGGCCCCATCATCAAGGACAAACTCTTCTTCTTTGTCAATGCCGAATACGAGATGGACAATGTGCCCGGTTCTTCCCGCAAGGCTCGCACCAGCGAGAGCGACGAATGGGGAGGACAAACCAGCTACAACCGTCCTACCGAGGCTCGTTTGGATGAAATTGCCTCCTTCCTGAAAGAGAAGTATGGCTATGACCCAGGCCCCTATCAGAACTACTCCCTCAGCACCCCCGACTATAAAGTGCTAGCCCGCTTAGATTGGAACATCAATGCCAACAACAACTTCAACATCCGTTTCAGCCACACTCACTCCTACACCTCCAATCAGCCCTCTTCGTCCATGAGCCCCATCGGTGGCACCAACACCACTGTCAACATCGGTGGCGTTGACTACTCTTTCAACCGTAACAGCGAAGGCCGTCAGTCCGAATATTCGCTCTATTTCAAGTCTGCCCGCTACTATCAGGAGCAGAACTTCACCTCTCTGGCAGCCGAGTTGAACAGCCGTCTCTTCGGCGGCAAGGGAACCAATGCCCTCCGTGCCACTTGGTCCTATCAGAATGAGCCTCGCTCCTTCGATGGCGACCTCTTCCCCACGGTTGATATTCTGGAGCCCTATACCGATGCCAACGGTGCCACTCAGTATGCTTTCTACACCACTTTCGGTATTGATCCCTTCACCTACAACAACACCCGCCGTGTCAGCACTATCAACGTCACCGACGAAGTGACCTATACCACTGGCATCCACAACCTCATTGCCGGTATTCAGTATGAGACCAACAGAGCCGTCAACGGCTTCATGCAGGGCGGCGCAGGCTGGTATATCTTCGACTCTTGGGAGACCTTCAAGAATGGCGGCATGCCCCTGTCGATGATGATTACCCACGCCAACCTTGACGACCCCACAGCCATGGTCTACCCCACCTTCAACTATAATCAGGCCTCGCTCTATGCACAGGATGAAATGGAGTTCAGCCAGTATTTCAAACTCACTGCCGGCCTCCGTTTGGAGATGCCTATCGTGAGCTTCCAGAACAACAACCTCAATAAGGAATTCGCCTCCATTGCTGCCAACAACCCCAACAGTTCTTTTGCTGGTCTTAGCACCGAGGACCTTCCCAGTCTCACTGTCAACATCTCGCCCCGCTTAGGCTTCAACTGGGATGTTACCAAGAACCGCAATGTGGTGGTCCGTGGTGGTACCGGCCTTTTCACTGGCCGCATCCCCAACGTGTGGTTGGTTAGTGCTGCCGGCAACGCCAATGTGTTGCAATATCAGTATATTGCCAACCTCCAAACTGGCCAGCAGGTCTTCCCCTTTGCTGCCAACCGCACCGACATCATCAACAGCATCTACGCTGGTCAGGCTTTCCAGCAGCAGGATCTTGCAGCCCCCACCGGCACCACCATCTTAGCCAAGGACCTCCGCATGCCCACCAGCTGGAAGACCTCCATCGCCGTTGATGCCAAGCTGCCCTTCGGCATCAAAGGAACCTTGGAAGGCATTTATTCCTACAACTACAACGAAGTCGTAGCCTCCACCCTCGGCTATCAGTTTGGCGACGATGTCCAGCTCCCCGGTGAGCCCGAAACACGCCACACCTATGCCAGCGAGAATATCCGCAACAGCGCCAATGGTAAGATGGGCGGTTACTACCTCCACAATGCCAAAGACCTCCACGGCCAGTATTATTCCATCACTGCCCAGCTGAGCAAGAACTTTGTTTGGGGTCTTGACCTGATGGCTGCCTACACCCACAGCTTCAGCATGTCGGCTACCGACGGTGTTGGCGACCAGGTATACAACATCGCCCAAATCAGCAACCGCAATGGCGACAACTGCCCCGAACTTGGCTACTCCTACTTTGTCTCTCCCAACCGCCTAATTGCTAGTGTGAGCTACGATATCTATGAGGGCGTTCATACTGCCACCAAGCTGGGTCTCTTCTACGAAGGCTACAACGTGGGCTACGTTGGCTCTTACAACCAGTCCCGCCACTCTTACCTGATGAACACCGACCAGAGCACCGGTATCAGCACCGCTCAGCTCATCTACATCCCCACCGCCGACGAACTTGCCAACATGCCCTTCAGCAGCGAAGAAAACCGCGCCGCCTTTGAGCAGTTCATCAGCAACGATGCCTACCTCAGTGCTCACCGTGGCGAGTACAGCAAGCGCAACGGTGCCGTGGCTCCCTGGCTCAACCGCATCAACTTCAAGATTGATCAGGAGTTCTACTTCAATGTTGCCGGTCGCCCCACCACCCTCCAGATTGGTGCCGACATCAACAACCTCCTCAACCTGGTCAACAGCAACTGGGGTTGCTTCCAGCAGCTCAGCAGCGAAACTGTACTCAACCTGAAGAATGGCGTCTACACTTTCACCGAGCCTAACTGGCATCTCTACAGCAATTTCTATTCCACTTGGAATGTCTTGCTGCACATCCGTTACAGCTTCTAAGACAAAGCATTTCCTGCTCTGAAGTCAGGAATTTGATTAACACCTTATGTTCAACCCAGGCGGCCGCAGGCCGCCTGGGTCTTTTCTTTCCATTGCTTTATTGAGTTGAAATTGACGACCAGTGTAATGTGTGGTGGCGACTACTATTCTTTGGCGTATAGGTCTAATTTAATTGTTGCCATATCTTTGTGGTGTCGCGTTGCTAGTATTTCATTCCGAATGCACCGATGCAGCCCTGCAAAACCCTGTTTTCAACCCAAATCGGTCGTTAGGATTTATGTCATATTAGTATTTGTTGCGAGCAGATTGGTCACCTTGCTGGCGATGGCGTAGCGGGCTACGACGAGACAGGAATGTGAACAAGATGCCGAAAGAAATATTGAGATGTCAAAAACAGACCTAAAAAAGTGAAATGGAATGAAATGTCGGCCTAATGACCGATTTGGGATCTATTGCTCATGATTCCTTATTGGATACGTTTTAACTCATATAGGAATAAAGATTTTGCAGACTCAACAAAATCTTCGAGGTTCTCATTCTTAATATTGTAGAGAAGAATTTGAGAATATTTTCCTTTGATAGCCATAGTAGTTCTACCCTCTTGCGTTTTGGGCGTCCTATCAAAAAGTTGAGTTAATATATCACTGGGTTTCTCGTTGAGTGGTATCCAACCTCCAACATGTTCTATAAATGCCGACAGGTCTTCTTCTGAAAGGATTGAATCGAAATCAAAAAGGTGCTCAATCTGATTGTTCATATCTATTAGTATAACCATGAATTGATCATCAACAAATCCATAAGTATAGAATGTAACCTCATTTTCTTTACCTCCTTCAGAGAAGTACGTATCATACGGGAGACAAATAGATATTATCGGACCATTGTCATTCATTGGACGGACATCAAGGCCTATTAAAACACAGCCGGGCCGAGAAACCCTGAAAAAAACTCCCTCGGTGCTATCAGTACATTTTTCTGCGATAAGGTGCCGCTCTTTCCTGACCGTATCACAATTGCAAATATCTTGGCAGTGTGAATTTGGGATTATGACAAGAAGTAATATAAGAGATAATATGAGTTTTTCCATTTTATTGTTTCGTTGCATTGTTTATAGTTCCTGTACCTTTTTTTTGAACATTTCATATGCAGGTGATTTACCATTAACCCCAATCGGTCATTAAAAATTGGGAATTGGCTTCCGCATCTGGATAAGTCTCCATTTTCAATTCCGAATGGAGTGAGGACATTATGAACGATATGATTTATGTGAAAAGAGGGTGCCTGTTGAGACACCCTCCTAACTGATGCAAACAATTGGTTATCTAATCAATGTGACGGTACCTTTCTGAGTGACGATGTCCTCGGTGCCGGGGCGGCGGTAGCGGATGACGTAGGTGTAGGTGCCTTGCGGTAGCTTTTTGCTTTCGTAGGTGCCGTCCCATGCAAAGTGCAGGTCCTGGCTGGTGTACACCTGGCGTCCCATGCGGTCGTAGATGTAGATGGAGAAGTTCTCCTGCGGGTTGGCCGTGTAAATGCGGAAGGTGTTGTTGTCTGGGCGCTCGGGGGTGAAGGCGTTGGGGGCATAGAAAGTGAACTGGGTGACAGGCAGTTTCAGGATCATGGTGTCGGAGCAGTCGAGGTCGTTGTAAGCTACCAGGGTGACGGCAGTGGAGTCTGACGACACCTCGCCAAAGTTGTGGCTGCAGGGAGAGAGATAATCTTCGGACTGCCCGTCGTCAAAGTACCACACGCGGCGCACGCTGTGGGGTGAGGCATCCGTGAAGGTGACCACGGGATTGTCGGAGTCCACAAAGCCCGGATAGGCCTCGATGGTGGCTGTCGGCACGGGGTGTACGGTAATCTGTTCGGTCAGCGGCGCGGCGTTGCAGTCGTTGGTGCCGTGGCCCACCATGGTGTAGACGGTGGTCTGGTGGGGGGTGACGGTGATGGTTCTCGGACCGTGGCCGGCGGAATCAAGCAGCATGTCGAGGGAGGAGTCGGCCGGCGTGGCGGTCCAGCTGAAACTGTAGGCCTTGTCGGCCGTGAGGGTGACGGCGTCGCCGTCGCACATGTCGTGGCGCGAGATAGAGAGGGTGGGGTTGACCCGATAGGCGTTCACGCTGTCCCAGGCCTCGCACTGCATGGGGCTGATGACTTTCACGTAGTAGCGGCAGGTGTCGCCATAGGGCATGGTGTTGAGCGTTTGGCCTTCAGAGATGTAGCCATTGCCCAAGGTGTCCAGATACCAGCGGTAGCGGCAGTTCTCGGTCTCGGTGCTGACGTAGATGTCGGTCTGCTGGCCGTTGCATACCACCGTGTCGCCACTGACCTCCAGTTCGGGGTGCTGGAACACTTCGACCGTGTCGAAGGCACTGGAGGTGCACCATGTGGTGTCGGTGAGGACGAGTTCGTCCAGTGTATACAGTCCGTTGTAGGCCACCATTTCAATGGGGTTGCGGTAGTTTTCGAACACACGGCTGATGGTGTCGCTGGTGCAGCGGAGGACGGTGTCGGATCCTATCACATCACCGTCTTGGAAGTCATAGAATATCCAGTCGCGTCTTGTGCCGCTGGAGGTGGTGTCAGTCAGTATTACGCGCTCGGCGGCACAAACGTCGCGGCCCGGGTAGATTTCAAAACCAGCGTGTGGACGTCCCAATGCTTTGATGGTGTAGGTGCTGTCGGTGAAGCACGTGCGGTCCAGCGTGTTGAAGGAGCGGACTTTCACGGCATAGATGCCGGGCTCGTCCCAGCAGAAAGTGGCTTGGCCGTTATGAACGTTGGGACCGAACTGGGTAATGCTGTCCAGTATGGGCGAGAGGGTGTCGCTTTCGGCGTAGAACCACCAGTAGGAGGTGGAAGTGTCAACCCCGTTGGGCATGCTGGGCACATAGCTCTTGTTGATTATCTTGACGCAGCCGTCGCAGTCCTTCACGGTGTCGATGCTCATGAGGGGCTTGGTGTTGATGACACGGGCATACAGGCGTGAGGTGAAAGGCTTGGCGGGGTCCATGGCCGAAGTCATTTCGCAGCGGAAGACCATGTTGTTGGTGAGTTCGCCTTCGCGCCCGCCCTCAATGTCCTCAATAATGCGGAAATCTTCGGCCACGCAGCCGTATACGTTTTCCTCTGGAGTGCCTTCTACCGGAACGAAGTTGATGGTGGGATCGACACTGTTCAAGCTGGAGATGTATTGGCCGTCGATGGCCGCCCTAGTCCAGGTGTATTCGCTCAAGCCGGTGGGAGCCCTAAGGGTGTCTATAACGTTGGAGGAACCGGCCGGGCAGCCCGAGGAGCGAATCTCCATGGGCTGGCAGTCGCCCGCCACATAGCAGTAGCCGTAGTGGCCCGATTGCGAGCAGTCGCCCATGAAGATTTCAATGCGCACCTGCTCGTAGATATATTTGTTCAGGTTGATGGCTACCTTGTTCCAGTCGCGATAGTAGCCGTTGCCACCGCTGCCGCTGTAGCTGTGCCAAGCATTCTGGCCGTTGACCAATCCGTTGCTGGACACTGCATAGCAGAGGGTGTCGCTAATCTGTACCCACTGGTTGGCACTGTTCTTCTTGCACACGCGGATGACGAAGGCCGGGTCTTGGCTAATTCCATGTCCGGGAGCTTGGACCACAATGCTGTAGTAAATGAACGTCAGGGCGTTCTGCAGGCGGACGTTCATGGTGTAGTAGAGGGCCTCGGCTTTGGCACCGGTTTGACAGTTGCCCAGACGGATAGACCTGGTGAAGGTGGGGTCGAAGGGGGTGGGGCAATAGGGTAGGTTGTAGCTGACCAGCGGGTCCTTGCCCACTTGTGAGCCAGACCCAGGACCGTCGGTATTGGACATGATGCGGAATCGGTTGGAGGGATTCAGCGAGGCTCCACAATAGGAGGAGCCGCCGTTGTCGGTGGTGGAGGCCAACTGGTTGGCAGGGATGATGGTGCCGTCCAGGCTAACTCCCGTCGCACCGGTCATGGCATTTGGGGCTTGATTGATTTTTGTGCCAGTTTCGCCTGAGTAGTAGCCAACGAATTGCCCCGAGGTGGAGCCAGAGGTGAAGTTGGCCGGATTCTTCAGCCCCGGACAGGCCGAACCGACCTGCGCAATGGCTGCTTGGGCAAGCAGCAGTACCAAGAAAAGAGAGATAAGCTTTTTCATAGTCGTATTTTTTTTAAAATTATTATCCTTCTGTCACTAATAAGACTGAAAAAAATCCTTTTTGATGCAAAGAAAGTGTTAAATTTATTGTTAAAAAATATTAATTACCTTATTTTATAGTGATAATCAGTGTTTTGCGTATTTTGCAAAAAACTCTTCTTGTTGACATTTCGCAGCAGGGGATGCACTGGGCAAACAGCGCCGGATTGCTGTCCTTCAGCCGTTCCAACCTCGTTTCTCTGTCGTAACCGACACGTTCCCTATCCAATAATAGAACGGGTCGGAAGCGTATGGGATTGTGGTAATGAGTGTTTTAAGCGTGCGGTTGGTGGAAATGCCGACTTGTTGCACGCGGACACAATAAAGTGTATTTTTGACGTTATTAGGTGTGATGAATTTAGACGATAAATATCGCGAGATGACCCAGACGCCTGTGCGGAGACTGGTGTTGAGGCTGGCTGTGCCCACGATGCTGAGCATGATGGTGACGTCGTTCTACAATGTGGTGGATGCGGCCTTTGTGGGCCATTTGAGCACCGAGGCCACCGCAGGCATCGGAGTTTCTTTTTCCTACATGCTGGCGGTCAACGCTTTCGGGTTCTTTTTCGGTCACGGGTCGGGCAACTATATTTCCAGGGAGCTGGGCGCACGGCGGCGCGCCACGGCATCCATGATGGCCTCGGTGGGTTTCTTCACGCCGCTGTTCTTCAGTCTATGCCTTGTGCTGGCCTTTGTCTTCAACCTTCCGGCGTTGGCACGGCTGCTGGGTGCCACACCCGAGGTGGTGCCCTATGCGACCGACTATCTACGCTATATTGTGCTGGCCACGCCTTTCATGATGACCTCGCTGACCCTCAACAACCAGTTGCGCCTGCAAGGCAACGCCCGCTTGGGCACCATCGGGCTGGTGTCGGGGGCGGTGCTCAACATCGGGTTCGATGCTTTGTTCATCGTAGGGCTGAAGATGGGGGTGGCGGGTGCGTCGCTGGCCACAGCCATCAGCCAGTTCATTTGCTGGATGCTGCTGCTGTGGGGCACTTCGCGGCCCGAGAGCGTACACATCAGCCTGCGCAATTTCAGGCCTTCGGGTCGTGCCTACTATGAGATTCTCATGGGCGGGTTGCCTTCACTGTGCCGACAGCTTTTTAACTGCACTGGGGCCATCTGCCTCAATTATGCCGCTGCGCGCTATGCCGCCCCGGGAAGTGTGGCCTCGACGGTGGCGGCCTTCACCGTGGTTTCGCGCACCATGACCTTTGCCTACTCCTTTATGCTGGGCATCAATCAGGGCTTCCAGCCCGTGGCGGGGTTCAACTATGGGGCCATACTCTACGACCGCGTGCGGAAGGCCTATCTGTTTGCCATGACGTTCTCGTCGCTGTTGCTGCTGACGGTGGCCGGGGTCATCTTTGGGCTGGCCCCACAGATTATCAGTGCCTATCGCGACGAGGATCCCATGCTTTTGGACTTGGGCATTAGGGTGCTGCGCTATCAGTGCCTCACCTTTGGGCTGGTGGCCATACCGGTCACTACCAACATGCTGTTCCAGGTGATTCGTATGCCCATCCGCTCCACGCTGCTGAGCATCGGGCGGCAGGGGCTGTTCTTCATCCCAGCACTCTTCATTCTGCCCCATTTTATGGGGCTGCAGGGGGTGATGGTTACCCAACCCGTGGCCGATGTGGCCACTTTCCTCTTCAGCCTCCCCTTCATCCGCTGGATATTGAGCAGGCTGAAGGCCCAGGCCGCAGAGAGGTGATTCTTATTATTGCCGTTTGCAGTAGCGCTTGAATGGGCACTCGTAGGGGGTGTCGCATCGGTCGGACATGGGCATCTGGGGCTCCTCGTCAGATAATACTTGCTTGAATCGGGCTATGTTCTGCTCGATGAGGTCACAGGCGGCATCGGCCTGCGACATGAGGTCTTCCTTGGCAAAGCCGTTGCTGCCATCGTTATGGAGCAGGTAGAAGTGGTTCAAGGTCAGCCCTGCGCAGAAGAGGTCTTGGGGTTGGATGGCATTGAGGGCGTGGCGAATGACATAGTACTGGATGGCCACATCGTTGCGGAAGGTGTCGCTGACGGCGGTGCTGTTTTTAACCTCATAGATGTCTATGGTGCCGTCGGCATGTTTGTGCACCACGTCGGCCAGCACCAACACATCGTTGTAGAGGAAACCGGCTTCGAAAAGGGCCACTTCGCCGGGCTTTTGCAGCAGTTCGGCAGTGAGGACGGGATAGCTGTCCATGCGGAAACGCAGGCGGGCACTGAGGTCTATGCCGCCCGCAAAGGTGTCCTTGAATGTCTTTTCAAAGGCACGGCCTTGGCGGAATTTGGCCAGTGTCTCGGGCGGATAGTAGGCCAGCCGGGGCTTGAACACTTCTAAGTAGAGGGCTTTCTCGCACTGGAGGCCCCGGATGTATTTGGACTTGGTGAGGAGGTAGCTGTTTGCCATAGGGGTTATGATTTGTGGCGTAGCCGTTGGGCTACGTGACCTCTGTCGGGGTCGGGCTTGAAGTCGGTCAGGCATTGGAGCAGTCGGTCGGGTTGCTCTTCTAGAATCAGGTATTTGGCATGGGTGAGGTTGTAGAAGCCTTCTTTTTCCATGTGCTCCAGCTGGGCCATAAGATGTTGGTAGAAGTGATTGGTGTCGAGCAGGCCAAGGGGCTTTTGGCTCAGCCCTAGCTGGTTGGCAACCATCACCTCAAAGGCTTCGTCCAGTGTGCCAATGCCGCCGGGGAGGGCCACGAAGGCATCGCTGTGGGCAATGAGGTATTCTTTGCGCTCGGCCATGGAGGCAACGCGCACCAACTCACTGACGGGCTGTGATTGGATAATCTCTTCGGAGAAGAAGGAGGGTATGACTCCCACCACATGGCCTCCTTCTTCGAGGGCGGCACTGCTCACGACGCCCATGAGGCCCAGGTTGCTGCCGCCGTAAAGCAGCGTGTGTCCGCCAAGGGCTAACTGCCGGCCCAGTTCGTGGGCGGCAAAGGCTATTTGTTGGTTGTGCGGCTGCGACGAGCCGCAAAAGACTGAGATGTTCATAAATAATTAGTGCGTTAGTGTGTTCATTGTACGGTTACATTGACACCGTCGACTTTCATTTGCATTTTGCTGTCGGGACCCCACGTTAAAGGGATAAACACCCCAACACCGACGGTCCACTCGCCCAAATCGACAGATGATTGCGCGTCGACCTTGCGCTGCAAATCCCCTTCCAAAAGAATGGGGAATCCCTTATAGTTTTGGTTCTGCCATAAAGAGAGTTTATATACGCCTTTTGGCATCTTGAATGAGAATTCGCCATCATTGTTTGTGGTGGTTGTTGAGAGCAGACGGCCGCCACCCTCTATAAGAATGCCTGCATCGGGATAAGGCTCAGGGCTATTGTTCTCTTCAAGAGCCAAAAGGATTTGCCCTCTTATCGTCACGCTGTCGTTCGCATTCTGAGCCACAGCACCCGACGCAATCGCAAAGGCAAACACAAATAATATTATTATCTTACTCATAGAAGCATTTTTACCTTTAACGAAGAAAGTGCTGTTTTATTGCTTCATTATTTGAACCTTGGTGTCCGTAGACTCAACTAAACAAACACCGCAACAACGTATTTGCGGTTGTTGCGGTGTTTTTGGGTGGAACCAATGGTTCAGACCGTCAGTGCTTGAAGGGTCCGAATGCCGACTGGTCGGTGAGCGGATAGCCGGTGCGTTTGCCAAGGTTCCAATAGAGCTTGGAACGGAAGCAAAGGACGAAGACTGCGGCGAACCACGCTACGGCAATCGCCCAGTCGTACCAGAGGAACTGCGAACCGTCGAAGACGCCGCCGAAGAAGTAGCAGCAGGCGATTATGTTTGCAGGAAGCCAATCTGTACACTTAGGTCATTGACCATTTTTTCTCTCACCGATTTTTAACCTTGTGCTGTCTTGCCGTACCAGACATAATATTTTCTTTGAATAAACGTTACGGTAAAGTTATGAAGCACATAAAATCCATTTTAATCATTACTGTCTCCGTGCTGATGGCGACGGTGGGCGCCGGCTCGGCCAATGCGCAGCAGGGGCGCCAGCAGCGGCTGCGGCAGCATCTGTACCTGCTGGCCAGCGACAGCCTGCAGGGCCGTCTGGCGGGCAGTGTGGGCGGTGCCAAAGCACGCCAATATATTCTGAACCAATACCAAGCGATAGGCCTGCAGCCCTACGGCGACAGTTGCCTTTACCCATTCAGACCGAGGTTGTCGCAAGTTATGCCGATAAGCTTTGACACCGGGATGATCAGCAACATAATTATGATGATTCCGGGCAACGACCCGGTGCTGAAGGACGAATATATCGTGCTTGGCGCTCATTATGACCACATTGGAGTAAAAAATGGGCAGGTCCATAACGGCGCCGACGACAACGCGTCGGGCAGCACGGTCCTGATCGAGATTGCCCGCGAGCTTTACGCCAAACGCAACGAGCTGAAACGCAGCATCATCATCGCCGCTTTCGACAGCGAGGAGCAAGGGCTGTACGGCTCGAAAGATATGGTGCGGATGATGGGTGACGACATCCATAAGGTTAAAGTGATGATGAGCATCGATATGGTGGGTTGGCTCAGCACCAACAACGCGCTTGAAATCGAAGGCGTTGCCACACTCGCCGGTGCCGACAAGACGATGAGGCAGATTGCCGACGAGCAAGGGATGACGCTGAAACTAAAACGATTTGAGACGTCGGCACTGACGGCCACCGACACCGAACCCTTCGCCAGCATAGGCCAGTTGCCGACGCTGGCGGTCACCACGGGCCTGAAATCGCCCTACCACAAGCCCGAAGACGATGCCGACCTGATCGACTACGAAGGCCTTGACCGCATCTGCAGCTTCCTCACCGAGTTGACCCTGCAATGGGCCACCGACCGCGCTCCGCTCAAGGCCAGCGGCAAAGTGGCGCCCAAGCACCGCGACCACCTGCCGATGTTTGAAATCGGACCCGCCGCAGGATTCGGAACTGCCAGCCTGCGCTATCCCAACTCGTCGCTGAAGGGCCGACTGGGACTGGAATGCCACGCCGGCCTCGACGCCCGGCTCAATTTTGGTTCGTTCACTCTTCAGGGTCAGGCACTGTTCAATGCAGCAATGATGCCAAACGTCGACTTGAGCGGAACTGCTGCCGACATTTTCGGCCAGAGCAGCGGCGAGACGCAGACCAGTCTTCTGATTCCCGTATCGGCGATATGGAATGCCACTCCGGAAGGCGATGTTTACCTCGGTGCCGGCATCAACTACCGCCGCCTGCTGAACCACACTGCGACGTACAATGCAGACCTATGGGGCGTACATTGGACCTTCGGCTTTCGCTTGGGGCGCACAACCATCGCGTATATGATGCTTTACCAAGGCACGTCATACCTCGACCCCGACGCCTATGGGTTCAGAATGACATCGATGCAACGTTGGATAACCGTTAGTTTTCTGCTATGAACACAGGAGCAATCTGGGCCATAGTCTGCGCCCTGCTATGGATGGCCGGAATGATCTATTTCGACTGGAAAAAGGGGAAGAAGAAGTGAAAAAAGTGAAGGGCGAACCCTTCACTTTTCAATACATAGGTGCGGAGCGTGTTGCGCGGTTTCATTGTGCAAAAAGCGTTTATTTGTGCAGCCGATATTCAGATCAGTTGTCGCTTTTTGCGGCCAGCCAGCAGCCAGCGGCCATCACGGCGGTGGCGACGAGGAAGAGGAGCGTCAGCGGCTCGCCGAGCAGCAATGGGGATTATGAGTTACTTTGTCTTCTGCGCCGAAAGGAAATGTTGAAGATGAAAGGATGACTCTGAATGGAAACAGAGTCATCCTTTGAATATCTTCGTCAGATTAAATGCGGTGTTCAGACGTGGGCGGCGGGGTCGGGCATGCCCATGTAGGCGTATTCGTAGATCATATCGCCGTGGGCTTCGCGGGTCTGGCCGCCGGCAGGGGTGAAGCGGACTCCGCCCTTGGCGTAGTAGCGGCAGTACTGCATGCGCATGCCGATGGCATCGTAGCGGCGTTTGAGCTCTTCGCCGGCCATCTTGTACATGTCCCAGAACTCGAGCTGGTCCTCCCACTCGACGTCGAACTCGGCACGCGAACCGTCGGCGTTGGTGAAGACGTAGTGGCTCTCCTTGGGGAACTCGCGGCCCTGGTGCACCTCGGGCTCCAGACGGGTCTTGAGGTCGAAGTGGCCGTCGGTCATGAAGACCACCTTGCCTGTCTTGTTGTCCATCAGGCCGAACATGGGCAGCTGCTTGTAGCCGTACTGGCGGGCAGCGACGAAGTCATAAATATAGATGGTATAGAGGTCGGTGTACATGCGTCCCCACAGCCAGTGGTGGTAGAGGGCGAAGTGCATCGTGTTCATCCACTGGTGGTCGTGGTAGCCGAGGCCCTTCACCTCGTGCCACTCGCCGTCGTAGAAGAGACGGCCGCTGACCTGGTTCTTGGGCACGGCGAGGTCGGTGTGGTAGAACTCGTCGTTGTCGCCGAAGGCCAGCAGCGAGGTACCTTGGCGGAAGGGCTCGGTAAGGGCGTCGTAGCGCAGGTCGAGACCCACGCCGTGGACAGGCTCGAAGTGCAGGTCGTAGTGCTTGAAGTCACCGCGGCACCAGTGGGGACCCACCTTGGTGTCGCATTGCTCGCGGCTGAAGCTGCCCTCCTCGGCGGGGTAGACGATGTCGTCGCGGAACTCCTTGCCCTTGGGACTCTTGATGTAGATGTTCACGTGGGGCGAGTCGACCGTCTTGGTCATGCCGTCCATCGATTTGGGGCGGTAGCCGACCATGAACTTGGTGCCGTCGTCCATGGTGCCGTCGAAATACCACACCTCGCTGCCCACCTCCTCGGTGCGCGTGCGACGTCCGTCTTCCCAGGTCTCCACTTTGTCGGGGTTGATGCCGAGACGTTTGAAGTCTTCGGGTTGGTCCATCAGTCGTGCGCGGAGCACTTTTGCTTTTGTTGTGTTTTCCATAACTTGTTGTATTTTAATGTTAAACTTTAATTTATTTCTCTTTGTTTTCACAATGCAAAAGTACTACCATAAAATGACCTAAAATACGACTATCCGATGCAAAAATGTCCATTTTCTACGAAGTGCATATACTAACGGCAGAGATGATGCGTTATGATAATATAATACATTAAGTATGGAAATACGGAATCTTGACTCCAAAGTGGCGATGAACGAGCTGGTCCGCAAAGGCTTCTGTCACGTGGGCGACTATGGCATCATGCGGAATGTAAGCGCGGTGAATACTGATTTCTTCAAGCTCGGACAGCCCTATCGAGCCCTCGACGGACGCATCATCGTGGTGCAGCACGGTACGATGGATGTGGAGATTGACCTGGTGCGGCATGTGCTGCACGAGGGCGACATCACGGTTGTGTTGCCCGAGGCCCTAATGCTCATCGAAAGTGCCAGTAGCGACTGCGCTGTAAGTGCCGTCGTGTTTCGCCAGATGCCGCAGGTGCAGGCTACGGTGGAGAGTTTTGTGGTGAGGGGCGACAGCGTGGCTTTCGCACGCGCCAACCAGTACCTGACGATGATTTTCGACCAGTTCGACCGCAATCCCGTCGTCACCGACATAATAGTCCATTTCTACGATGCGCTGATACTCGACATGTTCAGCTTGCGGCAGGAGGAACAGCTGTCGCGCGGAGGTGCGTTCATGCACCGTTTTTTGCATTTGCTCAGCCAGGAGGGACGTGTCAAACACCCTATCGATTTCTATGCCGATCGGTTGTGTGTGTCGACCAACTATATGAGTGCACTTGTCAAGCGTGAGAGTGGTTTGACCGTCCTCCAGTGGATTGACCGGGCGTTGGTGCGCGAGGCGAAGGTGCTGCTGCACCATACGCAGATGCCTGTTGCCGAGGTGGCCGAGACGCTGGGTTTTGCCACGCCCTCGTTTTTCATCCGCTTCTTCCGCCAGCAGACGGGCCAGACGCCGCTGCAATACCGCAAGCAGGGGTGAAGATTATATGTCGCTTTTGGCGGCCAGCCAGCACTTGCACATTCACACGATAACACATTACCGCATTTGCAGCAGACAATGGCCACGAGGAAGAGGGACGTCAGCGGCTCGCCGAGCAACTGGAACGACAAGGCGGCGCCGATGAAGGGGGCAAGGGCGTAGTAGGTGCTGGTGCGGGCGGCGCCGATGGTTCGCTGGGCGTAGATGTAGCAGTAGATGCTTAGGCCGTAGGCCACGAAGCCGAGCAGCAGCAGGATGACGATGTGTTTGGTCAGCGGGAAGCCCTCGCCGAGGGCCACGGGATCGGTCGAGGCCAGGATGGTGGGGCTTGGGGTTGTGATACTGTCGGAAATTTTTCGTAATTTTGCAGCCGATTTGCAAAAACATCGGACTTTATGAAGAACAGATTATCAACCTACAACAGAAGGTCTTGGCAGAGGCCAGATCATCGGATCGAAACACTCCGGACAATATGAAGAAAGTAAAGATTACCATCCTCAAGACGATGCTGAATGAGGACTTGGCGAAAGAATATGGCATCTGCGGGCTGAAGGCCTGCCCGATGATGAAGGTGGGCGATGTGTTTTATGCCGACTACGCGAAGCCGGAAGGCTTTTGCGACGAGGCGTGGAAGGCTATCTACCAGTATGTTTTCGCCCTGGCACATGGGGCAGACAAAGGGGTGTTCTACTATGGCGACTGGATCAAGGAGCCTGGCGTGGCCATTGTCAGTTGCAATGACGGTCTGCGCCCTGTGATTATGAAACTTGAAGCGACTGATGAGGAAGCCAAGATTGAATATACACCAATAGACAGATAAATCGGAATTTATGGTAAAGCAGTTTATACAAAATTTCAGGGAAGCATTCGGACAGAAGGCAACCTTACCTCTGTTGTTTGGCTATAGTAATCAACCCGTAGCCGATACCGAAAGGATCAACGGCTGTTTCTTCAAAGGTCTGCAAGCTGCTAGAGAAGGTGCTCCTGTGAGCTTGAGTGCCGAAGTCATTGCTTGTGGTGGCGGTAAGCTCTACACTGGATTTACGGATATGCCAGAGCGCGTGCCGGGATTTGTCTCGTTGAAGGAGAAATACAAGAAAACACCGCAAATGGTTATTGACTACGTGGAAGACTTGGGCATGAAACGTGCCGAGCAGACATATCTGAACTTCGTGCGGATAGACAAGGCCGAGTCGTTTGATGGTTTTGAGGGCATCATGTTCTATGCCACGCCCGACATGCTTTCTGGTCTTTGTGGCTGGGCTTTCTTCGACACGAACGCTGCTGATGCTGTGGTCACGAGGTTCGGTTCGGGATGTAGTTCTGTTGTTTCGATGACGATTGTGGAGAATGCCCGACAGGGGCAAAGATGCTTTATGGGGCTCTTCGACCCGTCGGTACGCCCCTACGTAGGAGCCAACGAACTGAGCTTCACCATTCCCATGAGCCGGTTTAAGCGAATGACGGAAACCATGAAAGAGTGTTTCCTCTTCGACTCCCATGCATGGAAGAAAGTAAAAGCGAGACTGGAGGAGTAATCAAAATACATCTAATAACAAACAGTTAAATCGTAATATAGTCATGAATTTGATAAAAATACAGTCAAGCAAAGACCCGCTGATAGCGCAAGTTCCAGAGCTCTACGAGTCTGCTTTTCCCGAAGCGGAGAGAACTGACACTGAACGTTTCCTGTGGATGATAGACCACTGCCAGGAAATGTCTTTTTATGCCATCACTGAAGATGACGACTTCTGCGGTATGGCTGTAGTATTTGAATTAGGCATATGTCGTTATCTCCTGTATTTGGCTACGCTTGACATCCACCGTAACAAGGGTTTGAGCGCATTGACGCTGAGACTCCTGAGGGAAGAGAGCAATCTGCCGATAATCGGGGAAGTGGAGCCTCCGACTGATGACATCACACGCCGACGCATCGCCTTCTACGAGCGTAACGGTTTTCATGTTGAGTTGGAGGATCCCAGAATCCTGAATGACGCACACCTCGACCCCTCCTGTGTCCTTATGCTTATCAGTACCCACCCTCTTTCCGATGCCGACGAATGCCAGCGCAGAGTGGTAGACACGATATACAAGCCTATGCAGGCAGAGGAGGTATAACGCTGAACCATCATAAATTCCAATTTAGCAAACAGAAACAAATATGAAATACCGAAACACTGACCATCTTTCTGCTTCTGTTGGCAACAGTGTTATTTCGCTATATATAAATAATGTATTATTCCAGAAGCATGAATAAAAGAAAACATTTGAATATCTGAATCGACATGAACTACCATCAAATACTTGAGAATATTTATATGGACATCCGTCCATATGCACAAGTGGGCAAGCAAGCCGACTACATTCCCGCTCTTGCCTCGGTAGACCCCGACCAATTCGGCATCTGCATCAACACACTGCAAGGCGATGAATATGCACTGGGGCAAGCCGACACGCGTTTCTCCATACAGAGCATCTCTAAAGTGTTCAGTCTTGCCTACTGTATGAGCATCCTTGGTGATAATGTATGGCTGCGCATGGGCAAAGAGCCATCGGGCACTGCGTTCAACTCACTCATACAACTAGAACTTGAGAAAGGCTATCCACGTAATCCCTTCATCAATGCCGGGGCCATCGTTATGTCCGACATTCTGCTCAGCCACCTCTCACATCCCCACGAAGACTACATCGCCTTCATCCGCGAGATCAGTCACAACGACACCATCAACTACAATGACGAGGTGGTGCGTTCTGAGGAAAGCCAAGGATACCTCAATGCGGCCATTGCCAATCTGCTGAAGTACCACCACAACATCGACAACGACATCGCCGACGTTCTGCATTTCTATTTCCTCACCTGCTCCGTTGAAATGAGCTGCAAAGAACTGTCGCAGGCATTTCTGGCCTTTGCCAACCATCGGCAGTCGTTCGACTTTCATGGTGTGAGCCTCACCTCATCGCAAGTGAAGAGAATCAATGCCATCATGCAGACCTGTGGCTTCTACGACGAGGCTGGCGAGTTCTCCTACCTTGTAGGACTACCCGGAAAAAGCGGTGTGGGCGGAGGTATCGCCGCCATTTATCCATCCCGCTATTCCGTAGCGGTATGGAGTCCGCGACTCAACGAGAAAGGCAATTCGGTCATGGGAATGAAAGCACTTGAACTACTCACCACCGAAACGGAAGAGTCTATTTTCTAAGAGTGGATTGTGTTTTCTAGCATAGAACTCGCTCATGTGTACAATCTGAATAAAGTCGGTCTGAAAAACTTCGAAAGGTTAGTAGAAGAACATGGTATACTGAGTATAGCCGGACATAGCCACACATTGAACGACTCTGTGAAAATCGTGTGGTATAACCAGACAAGAGTGCTGAGACTCTTCACCCATATTAATGATGAAACACTCGTCACTAAATATGTAGAGACGATCATCAGAAGAACTTTCGGCACCAAATATGCAATGAAACTCGCAAAACCGGTACCAAAGAATAATATTGTAATAAGGTAAATTCCAATTTAGCAAACAAACACATAATATAATTCACTTAAAAAGGTCTTGGCAGAGACCAGAGCTGCGGCTCGAAACACTCCGGAACTATTATGAAGAGATTTTTTGCTGCAATGTTTTGTGCTTGCCTCTCAGTGGGAGCAATGGCACAAGGGACGTTGGCTTTCGATGTCAACGCAGGTGTGAAATCAAAGATGACCGTCTATGACGGCACGGAGGTCAACTATACGGCCTATGAACGGCTGTTTTATGTGACAAACGTGGAGGACTCCACTTATCAGTTCTTGAATGTCTATGTGCCCGATGGGGCAACCCAGCAGACCCCCATCTTCCTGCGGACCTACGTGGGCGGCTACATGGCCTCACCTGCTGCCCAGCCACAGGCGGGCGATGCTACTGGCAGGGCCTTGAAAGAGGGCTATGTGGTGGTGATTCCAGGCACTCGCGGACGCAATTCCACCATCGTGGCCGACAAACAATATGCCAAGACGCACAAGGGCGTGAAAAATGGCCAGACCGTCTATACGGGACGTGCGCCCAATGCCATCCTCGACCTGAAAGCCGCCATCCGCTATCTGCGCCACTTCGACCGTCAGATGCCTGGCGATGCCGAGCGCATCGTCACCGACGGGACGAGCGCCGGTGGTGCCATGTCGGCGCTGATGGGAGCCACGGGCAACAATCCCGAGTATGCCGAGTTGCTGAAGGCTATGGGCGCCGCAGCCGAGCGTGACGATGTGTTTGCCTCCGTCTGCTTTTGCCCCATCATCGACCTCGAACATGCCGATATGGCCTACGAATGGCTGTATGGGCAGACCGACTCCCGCCTGAGCCTTGACGACACCCAAAAGCAGATGTCCAAAGAGCTTGCGGCATTGTTTTCTGCATACGTAAACAGCCTGAACCTGAAGAAGCCTGACGGCACCCCGTTGAGGGCAGACAACTATCTCGACTACCTGAAGAGCGAGATCATCCGTGCGGCCCAGATAGCCAAAAATGCCGTAGCGGACATCCCCGACAGCATCGGCTTCTCGTTCACCTCAGAGGCGGGCGGCATGTTTGCGGCTCCGATAAATGGAGGTATGCGTCCGCAGATGCAAGGCGAGCAGCCGCCTATGGGTATGCGCCCAATGCGTGGAGGCAAACGGCAGGTGGGCGAATACATCACCGACCTCGACATGCAGAAGTATCTCAACTATGTGGTATCTACCCAGGCCCTGAAAGGCGTTTCTGCCTTCGACAGCAAGATTGAGGACGTCAACAACGCCAGCGGCGAGAACGAGGTGTTCGGCGACGCGACGGGCAGCAACGTGAATTTCACCGACTATACGGCTCAGAGGAACAATGCCACCCTCACCGACGCCATCCGCCAGAACGTCCGTCTGATGAACCCCATGAGCTTCATCGGCAACGGCAAGACCACGGTGGCTCCCCATTGGTATATCCGTCATGGGGCACGCGACCGCGACACGGCCTTCCCCATCCCCGTCAATTTCGCCACGATGCTCCAGAACGCCGGCAAGGACGTGAACTTCCTCTTGGCCTGGGATCGCCCGCATAGCGGCGACTATGCCCTGGATGAATTATTCCAATGGATAGCAGAAATCACGAAATAGACAAATTCACCATATACCCCCCGCAAATTTGAATCACATGAGAAAATCGGTTTTAATACTCGTACTGGGCTTAGTGTGCCTCGCTGCCTGCGGCCCGAAGAAGGGCGGCGAAAGTGGACCTCGCCAAAGTGGCCACATGGAGATCGACAAGGAGGCCGACAGCACGTTTGTACAGCTGAAACAGGAGACGCTGGGCAAGTTCAAGCAGCTGACCTTCAACGACGAGATGACGGGTAAGACGATGGAGTACAACCTGCTGGTGCCCGAAGGCTACGACGGAAAGCAGAGCTATCCGCTGGTGCTCTTTATGGCCGATGCCAGCACAGTGGGCAAGGAGCCGACGGCACCGCTCACGCAGGGCTACGGTGCGCTGGAGTTCGCCTCCGACCGCGACCAGCGGCTGCACCCATCGTTCGTCCTCGTGCCTCAATATACCGATTGGGCCGTACAGGACGACTGGAGCACGACGGACGAGGTGGAGATGACCATACGTCTGCTTGAAAAGGTCTGCAAGGAATACAACGTCGACACCAACCGCCTCTACACCACTGGCCAGTCGATGGGCGGCATGATGTCGTTCTACTTCAACATCGTGCATCCCGACCTCTTCGCCGCCTCGCTCTTCGTTAGCAGCCAGTGGGACACCTCGAAGATGCAGCATTTCGGACGGAAGAAGTTTTTCTACATCGTGGCCGGCGGCGACCAGAAGGCATCGGGCGGGATGCAGGGCCTGGCCAAGGTGCTGCAGGAGAATGGCGCCCGTGTCGACTCCACATCGTGGAGCGCCAAGCTGCCCGCCGAGGAGCAGGAGCGGCTGGCCGAAGAACTGATTGCCCGTGGCTCGGACATCAACTTCATCCGTTGGGAGGCTGGAAGCGTGCTGCCTGAAACGGGTCGCGCCATGGAGCACATGGCCTCGTTCGACTACGGCTACAAACTTGCCGCCGTCCGCGACTGGCTGTTCCAGCAGAGCAAATAGCTGCATACTGCATCGCGTGAACAAGCAAAGCCCCGGCAAGCAGAGTGCCTGCCAGGGCTTGGTGATTTACACGTGTGCGTCGAGGTCGGGTTGGCCCATGTAGGCGTACTCGTAGATCATGACTCCCGTGGCTTCGCGGGTTTCGCCGCCGGCGGGGGTGAAGCGGATGCCGCCTTTGGCGTAGTAGCGGCAATACCGCAAACAGGGCTAAGGTCTATGCATCGTTTCTGCCGGCCAGCCAGCAGCCGGCGGCCATTACGGCGGTGGCGACGAGGAAGATGGGCGTCAGCGGTTCGCCGAGCAGCAGGAAAGACAGGGTGACGCCGATGGTGTGCTAGGCATGGGTATAGCAATAAAAACAAGGAGGAAAGTCTCCTGACGATTACTTGTTCAATCCGTAGGGGAGGGGTAAATCAGCGAGTTAAATTCAATTACGTTCATTTGTCTCCGTAATGTCCGTATGCAGCAAGGACGAGAACAAGGACCTCGGTGTCGTGTATCTCATAGACAAGGCGGTGCTTCTGCGTGATTCGTCGGCTCCACCGCTCGCCCTGCCCGCCTTTCATCTGCTCGGGGTGGCCTGTACCGGTGGTGGGATGGTCGCATAATTCGAGCAGCAATTGTGTCACCTTCTTGAAGGCCGCCGGTTCATTCCTGCGCAGAAACGCGATATGCGTCTTCGCCTCTTCGGTGTAAACGATGCTGTACATTGTTCAAAGTGTGTTGAGCCAGTCCATCATCTTCTCCTTGTCGTCGAAGCGGTACACTTTCCCTTCCGCAACCTGGGCTTTCGACCTGTCAAGCATAGCGTAATAGTCCTTTTCGGACATTCGCGTTGGGTCGTCAATCAACTGCTGGGCCAACCGGCGAACGTATTTGTAGACCTTTTCGAGCATCGCCTCGTCCTCTGCCACTATGCCAAGGTTGCGGTAGAATTCCGCATTCATCCGAGCGATGTCTGCTGCATTTGTTGTTTCCATAATTAATCTATTTTGCTTAATAACGTATCACTGTGAATTTTATTGTGCAGAGGGACAAGTTGTGTTTGAATCAAAACAGTTACAAACAATTATATCTTCCATCCGAAAAAATTATTTACGCCCATCATGACATATCCATCCCGCTTTTATTGTCTGACGACTACAATTCTTTGGCTCGGCAGTGTGAGCAATCTCATGCTGTCCTCGCTTTGCGAAACTCCGCCTTCGCCCCTAACATTTTTAGCTGTGCTTTCCTTTGTTCCCACCACCCTTGTCCGTTACCACTTTTTCGGTACTCATCACTGGCAAGGGAAGTATATTGCCATCGGATCGTATTCCGCTTATTTTCTTCATCAATGCATCATCTACCTTCAACCCGCTTATATCCCCGTTGTCATCTACACCGATCAGCAGATAGCCCTTCTATCGGGAGCCTGGCATATCATTGGCAAAAGCGCATATCGCTTCCTGAAACCTATTCATATTGCCTGTTGAAGTTGTCAGTTCAACGCGATAGCTCTCGTTTGAATGGATTATGTCATATAATTCATCTTGTGTCATATCTCAAAAATTGTTTCTGAGTGCAAAGATACGGGTTTTATTTCAAATGTCATAAATATGTACTAACACATTCACACATTTATGCATATCACATTGGATTTATAGGCTTTAAATAACGTTTAAAAAGCATTGTTATTGTTTTCTGTATAATAAAACGGCGTAGTAATGAGGTGGTGGAACTCGGATATTACAGAGGGTGATATCAGATATTATTCGTATCTTTGCAACGGGATATAAAAAATCATGCAATGAATGCAAATACGGAATATGAACTGTTTACGCGGGAGGTGTATCGGCAACTGTCAGCCTATCACCATACGTGTTTCACAAAAGTTCAGCACAACATAAAACTGAAAGGGCGCTCGGGTTGTGAACATCAGATTGATGTCTACTGGGAATACAAGAAAGATAGAATCACGCACCGTGTGGCTATAGAGTGCAAGAACTACAATAAACGTGTGCCGAAAGAGAAAGTGTGCGCATTTTATGGGATGCTTGTCGATTTGGACGATGTCGAGGGTATTATGGTCTCAAAGAAAGGGTTTCAGAAGGGTGCCAAGCAATATGCTGAGCACTATGGCATCTCGCTCAAGGAACTGCGTTCACCATATGAAGGGGAAACTATTATCGGAAGAATGATTCTCAGTTTACATGTCGAGACGTCGAGCATGCTTTTCTTGGTTGATGAACAATGGGCGGAAGAGCACGGTATAAACATATACGAATATAAACGTCAGATGGACATGATAAGCTTTGAGAATGACCACCAATGGAGCACGGCAACACATATTCCACTCCAGACAATTGACGGCACTATCAGAGATTCAAATGGCGATACAATTACCTCCCTTAGATCATTGGAACACGACACGACATTTGAAGATGCTTATGTTAACACATCCAATTGGGGACCTGTGAAGATTTTAGAGGTAAAGTTCGAGCGTAGTACTGAGGACATCCAACGGAACATTGCCATTGATGCCGAAGGCTTTGTAAAAGCCATTCTTAAAGATGCTTTCAATAATACTACCGATTTTATGGTAATGCGTTAATTGCACCAAGCAATTCCTCAATCTTCGCCACAATACGATGCTGCTCGGCGAGAGGTGGGAGTGGAATTGCTATGTTTTTTAGAACAGAGGCAGATAGCCCTTGTATTCCAATTCCTTTACCTCCAATAAAACCTATGTGTTTAAACAGCCACATTACATAATACACATATCTTGTATATTCATGTAGAAATGGTCGTAACCTATGAACATGGTTTTGCAAGAAGATAGTATAATCAAATGGCCATATAGCAGAACGCCCAATATCTCCGCCTTCACAAACTAACAAATCTCCTTTTTGTGCTGAACATCTCTGCAACTCAGAATCCTTATAATACATAGACTTTAGATTGTCCAGCTCAAATCTATCCCAATACAGATTAGACGTTGTTATATATTCATGAAGTTCGCCAGCAGTATCTCCTCCTTTAAGCTGTTTTCCACTTGAATGAATAAAAATATCCCCTAATCTCACCCACTCCCAGCTCTCTGGTATTTCAAACGGCTTTTCTTCTTCTGTGATGGGTGTTTCTTCAAGGTCTTTTTTCTTGAGTTTGTCGGCCTTTACCAACTGGGCTTTCTCCTTGCGGATGCGGTCGAGCAATGCGGAGGCTGGCTCGTCGTTGGGGTCTTGTGGAACCAGGCGTCCTTCGATAGCCTCTTGAAGAATACTCTTCTTCAGCCGCTCTGGAAGTTCGGCATTCAGCCTGTCGAGAGCCTCCTGCGCTTTCCCGTATTCCTCCACCTTAGGCAGTAACTCCTCAATCTTCGCCACAATACGCTGCTGCTCGGCGAGAGGGGGAATTGGAATTGCTACTTTTTTTAAATCAGTTTTATTGAATTTACCCTGGGCAGTAGAAGAAGAAATATCGCATAATAGTTTTTTCCCAAAACCTGAGTTAAACAATGTAAAAATCCAATCTCGATGTTCTCCTTTATAGAATTTCACCATTATAGTATTCGGCGCTAATGTCATACGGTGACTCAATGTAGGAACAATGAATACTTTGCCTATAGATGCTCCAATATTTGGCAAAATCAGTTCTCCGCCAAATAAATTTGAATTTGATAGGAACTCATACCCATGTTTATCTGTGTATACCAAATCAGTCTGGAATTTCGATTGGAAGTCCTTTGTTCTTACCAAGATTGCATATTCCACGTTCGAATAGTACTTTACATTTTCCCGAAGAGATGCAAAACTCCCACTTGCAACAAAATCTGTAATTTTGCTTGTATATTCTCCGAGTCTCACCCACTCCCAGCTCTCCGGTATCACAAACGGCTTTTCTTCTTCTGCAATGGGTATTTCCTCAAGGTCTTTCTTCTTGAGTTTGCCGGCCTTTAGCAGTTTGGCTTTCTCCTTTCGGATGAGGTCGAGTAATACGGAGGCTGGCTCGTCGTTGGGGTCTTGTGGCACCAGGCGACCTTCGATGGCCTCCTGCAGTATGGCGTTCTTCAGCTGCTGTGCGTTCATACTTCTTCAAGTTTAATACCCAACATTTCTTCTATCTCTTTCAGCTGTTTGTCAATTTTGGCATCCAAGGCATTGCGCTCGGCGTGGTATTGTTTCAGCAGTTCATCGGGCCTTAGTACCTCTTCTTCTTCCTTGGGGAACTTGCACTGGTCGAGGTTGCAATCCATAGAAAGCAGCTCTTGTGCCGTGAAGCAGCGCGACTTTTCTTCGCCTGTCTCTGCGTCCACAATCTCCACGCGGTTGTCCCACCAGTCCTTTATTGGCTTGCAATGCTCCACCTGCATCGGTTTGGTCTTGGAGAAGTGCTTGTAGCCTTCCGGCATATCCAGACGGTAGAACCAGGTTGTGTTAGTACAGAACCCCTCTTTTGCGCCGTCGGCGCGCTCGTTGTTGAAGAAAAGGATGTTGGTGGCGATAGAGGTATAAGGGGAGAAGATGCTGCCCGGCAGGCGGATGATGGTGTGCAAGTTGAACTCACGCAGCAGCTTTTCCTTGATGGCCAGTTTGGCATTGTCGGCCCCAAACAGGAATCCGTCGGGCAAAATGACGGCAGCACGGCCTTTCTTTGCTAAACGATACATGATGACCACCATAAAGAGGTCGGCCGTCTCGCTGGAGGCAAGATCGGAAGGGAAGTGGCGTTTCACCTCGGTTTTCTCGTTGCCGCCATAGGGCGGATTCATCAGGATGACATCAAACTTGTCGTCGTCAGTATAGTTCAGCACATCCTTGGTCAGCGAATTGTCGTGCAGCACACAGGGCGAGTCGATATCGTGCAGCAGCATATTGGTGACACAGAGCATATAGGGGAACTGCTTCTTCTCGATGCCGAAAATGGAATTGACATAGGCTTCGCGGTCATCGGTCGTCTTCACCTTCTTGTCGAGCATTTTCAGCCATGAGGTGATGAAACCGCCGGTGCCACAGGCAAAGTCGGCCATTCGTTCGCCGATTTTGGGTTGGATTGTTTCGGCCATAAAATCGGTAAGGGCACGAGGGGTGTAGAACTCACCGGCAGAACCAGCCGACTGCATCTCTTTCAATATCGACTCATAGATTTCGCCAAAAGCGTGGCTCTCCTCGTAGCTGCCCAAATCCAGTTCGTCGATGACATTCAGCACCTGACGGAGCAGCACGCCGTCCTTCATATACTGGTTGGCATCCTGGAAAGTGGCTCGCACGATGGCGCTACGCATCGGAGTGTCGGGATTGACCTCGAGCCCCTTCAGAGTGGGAAACAGTGTGTTGTTGACAAAATCGAGCAGTTTCTCTGCGGTGAGAGCCTTCCCGTCGCCGTCGTCCTTGGCCCAGTTGCGCCAGCGACACTTCTCGGGGATAAAAGACTGATAGTTGTCTTCATTGAATTCCCAGTCGTTCTCTTTTTCGTCGTAAACCTTCAAGAAGAGCATCCAGGTGATTTGTTCGATACGCTGGGCGTCGCCATTGATGCCTGCATCGTTGCGCATAATGTTGCGTATACTCTTTACAAAATTGGTCAGGGCCATATAAAGTTTAAAGTTGAGGGTTTAAAGTTTATAGATTTTAGGCTATGTTGGTATAGATAAGTGCTTCGAGTTCTTTGACGGCCTCGGAATACTGCTGGTTGCCACCAAACAGTTTGGCGATGCTTGACGGAGATCCCATCTGGCGGAAGGGGTCGAGAGTGAGCACCTTTCGGTTCTCAATCTGACTGATGCCTTCGGTCGTATATTTGTCGAGAAGCGCATTGAGCACCTTCTGGGCCTCTGGGCCGTATTTGCTGAAGATGTCGCGTTTCTTGACATTCTCCGCACGTTCGCGTCGTGTGAGGGGTTTCTTGCCGTATGCGATGTGGCAGATGAAGTCGAAATCGTCCACGTCGGCCATTCCTTGGTCTTCCTTCAACGACTGGATGTCGATGCCGCTCTCGCGCAACAGGTCGTTGATTGCCGACTTGCGTTCGGCGGCATTCCAATGGAGGATAAAGTCGTCGAGGTTGGCGTAGGTGTCTTTGACACTCTTCTTGGTATAGTCGATGATGCTTTCGGTTCGTAGCAGTTTGCCGTCGGAATCATATACAGAGACCACCTTGCTGATGATTTCCACACGACAGCCGTTTCGGTCGACGATGGGTTTAGGTTGGGGGTCTTCTTGAACTGATGGCAGCGGAACCTCATCGTCAGTATCGTAAGGGCTTACGTTGGTATGCCCATAGCCCTCGTTCACTTCGATGGGGCCGTCCCATTCGGGGTCGGCGAAGAGGCGGGTAATGTTGCGGAAATCCATTATGTAGAAGTGGGTCTTTCCCTCTTTCTCGCGGATGCGTGTGCCACGTCCGATAATCTGCTTGAACTCGGTCATTGAGTTGATGTTCTGGTCGAGCACGATGAGCTTCACCATCTTGCAGTCGACACCAGTGGAGAGCAGTTTGCTGGTAGTTGCGATAACGGGATACTCGGAAGAGACCGAGATAAAATAGTCAAGCTTGCTCTTCCCGTAATCGTCGGATCCGGTGATACGCACCACATAGTCGGGATTCTTCCTGCACATATCCGCGTTTTCATTGACCAATGCCACACGCATTCTTTCGGCATGGTCTTCGTTGGCGCAGAAAACAATGGTCTTGTTCATTCGACCTGTCTGCTTTAGATATGTGGTGATTTCGTGTGCAACCTCGCGAATACGGTCTTCGATGACAATATTGTAGTCGTAGTCGGTGTTGTTATAAATGCGGTCTTCTATGAGATTCCCGTGAATGTCGCGTTGACCTTTTGTCGGACGCCACTCATCACCGATGTTGGTCTTGATGTTAATGACCTTGAAGGGTGCGAGAAAGCCGTCGTCGATGCCCTGTTTCAGGCTGTAGGAATATAGCGGTTCTCCAAAGTAAGTGATGTTCGATTGGTAGCGTGTTTCTTTGGGTGTGGCCGTCATGCCAAGCTGGATGGCTCCGTCGAAATATTCGAGAATCTCGCGCCAGTTGCTGTCGTCCTTGGCACTGCCACGATGACACTCGTCGACAATGACCATATCAAAGAATTCAGGTTTGAAAAGTTCTTTGTAGTTTTGTTTGCCGCCCTCGCCGATGAGTTGCTGATAAAGGGAGAAATAAACCTCATGGGCAGTGGATTTGGTGGACTTGTCCTGTTGGTAGCTAACCTTGTGGATTTTGCTGGAAAGAGGTTTGAAATCCTGTTCGATAGATTGGTCGACCAAGACATTACGGTCTGCCAAATAAAGAACTTTATGGATAAGATTTGCTTTGAGCAAACGATACACAATTTGGAAGGCTGTATAGGTCTTGCCCGTGCCGGTCGCCATTACCAGTAGCATACGTTTCTCGCCACGAGCTACAGCGTCGACGGCGCGGTTGACGGCATTGCGCTGATAATAACGGGGTGGAAATATGTCTTGTCCGGAGCAGTAAGGCTGGTCGATTACTTTCAGTTCCTCTCCAGAAAGGCCGTTGCCATTGTTGCTCTCGTGGATGAAGCGGGCATATAACTCATCCTTTGTGGGGAATTGATCCATTGTCAAAGTTCGTTCCTTTCCTGTGAGAAAATCGTATTCTTGGAATCCGAATCCGTTGGAACTGAAAGCGAATGGAATATCCATCATTGAAGCATACTCCTTTGCCTGTTGCATCCCAAAACTGACGGAGTGATTGGCATCCTTGGCTTCAACGATGGCGATAGGTGTGGCGCGGTTGTAATAGAGCATGTAATCGGCGTATTTGGGTTTTTCGCGAACCACAAAATTTCCTTTAATGTTTACCTTGCCATCGGTAAGTTTTATTTTGGTTTCCATAGTTATATCCTGCACCGACCATCCCTTGTTCTGAATGGCAGGGGTGATGTATCGGAGTTTAATATCTTCTTCCGATAGTAGTTTATCTTCTAATGGAATTACGTTCATCATCATAAATTATTTCAATCTGCAAAGATACTCTTTTTTTCTTGAATGGCAAAATGTCATTGTGTATTTATTTCATTCTGTCATCTTCGTCGCGGTCGTGGGCGGGTGGGCTTTTGTGCGAAAAAGGCCGTACGGCAGTGATACCCCTGTTTTTTTGCAAGGGTTGTCTTAGAGTTGATCTAGATTGTTATGTACGTGTTGTTTGTTGTTGCCTTTTAATGAGTAATGCAATTGTAGAGAGAATGAATCCAAGGACAGAATAGGTCTGTGCACTGGCAGCTGTGAGGTAGAGGGTGCCCCAGTCGGCACTGATGTGGGTTGCATACATCAGGCCGTTGCATGTTGTGGCCATTGGTATGGAGAAAAGTGTGTTAGCGTTCAATAGTAGGGTGGAGGATGCACTTTTGGCCATCATGGAATTGGTTATCATTAGGAGTATTAGGACGAAGAAGAGGGAAATCCACCATAAGAATCCAGCAGGGTATAATAGTGCCGACAGTAGCACGATTACATAGTTTGAAGCAATTAGGATGGTTTCTCTTCTTCTATGTTTTGAAGGAAGCTTATGAATGATGAAAAAAGAGCCGATACTCACTATTAAGCAGGCAAAGAGTATGATTGCCCCAAAGGCTGTTTCTATTTCCTTAAATAGGGCTACCAATCCAGTTGACAAGGCGGCGGTGGCGAGGGTTACGAAAAATAATAGCCCGATAGAGCCCCAGAGACTGTCTTTGATGGCCGAGACGATCTTCATTAATGGTCTGTGTCAATTGGATTGATTATCCCTTGTTGCAATGAGAACTTGACGGGTAGAAAGAATTTGTATCGGACAACGGTGCCATTGTTGCTGGCAGGTTTCCATCTGGGCATCATTCCAATCACTCGGAGCACTTCGGCACTACAACCGAGTTCGACGGCAAGACTATCAGCCTCTGCGCTGCCGTAAACTATATCGCGGAGTATCTTGGCATTGGTGATGCTGCCGTCTTTCTCAACAATGAATTGGGTATAGATTATGCCTTCAATTTTTTTCTCTTTAGCTTTTGGGGGATAATGAATATTTCTGTTCAAAAAAGAGTATAGCGAGTCCCATCCACCGGGAAACTCGGGGTCTTGCTCTACTATAAGGAAGAGCTCGCCTCCGTCCGCAGTCTCTCCCCAAAGGGTAGAGTCGGCAGGTTGAGTGTTTTGGCTAGGCGATTGGCAGGATGCAACCAACCAGTTACAACACAATAATACAGCGATTAATATTATTTTTTTCATATGCGTTTAGTTTGAGGGGTTTGGCATCAATTATTTGGTGGGGTTTTGCTGCGGCGGGGGGGGGGCCCCCCCCCCCCCCCCCCCGGCCCGCGAGGGGGTTTTTTTTGGGGAACCGGCGTGGGGGGGGGGATAGAAACGCGCGCGCCGCCGCAGAGGGGGGGGGGG
>R25__coassemble_179_pt1 | contig 40884 bp, 31 predicted proteins | sample R25__metabat2_high_PE_017 | metagenome-assembled genome bin R25 | reverse complement strand
TTGATAAAAGACTGATTTTTAGCAGCCTCGAAGAGGCTGAATCTCAATAACCCCACACAATGAAGGGGTCGCGACCAGAGGGAGCAACCCTATATTGGGTCGCGACCAACGGGAGCGCAGTGTGGGGATAGCGAAACCCCTACTACTCAGCGTGTCGAAGACACGCCACATTGAAAAATACGAGCAAGAATCAGTCATACTTTGTACTAGAGCGAACTTTTTTTCATAATGCTCACTATAATGGTTAACTATTTAAGCATCAGGTAGGAATCCCAATAAACACTGCCCAACGCTTTGTGACTTTCACGTTGCAAATATACTAATTTTTTTTAATAAAACATATTTTTTCTGCAAAAAAAAAACGCTTGCTCGCTAAGAATTCCCTAGACAGACTTTTCAGTCATTGTTGGTACACCCATTGGGCGAGCTGGGCGAAGGTTGGAGAGACTTCGCTGAAGGTTCGCCGTATGTTCGCCCGGATAGACGAGAAAACACTGAATCTCAGGTGTTTCCACTATGCCGCGACGAGGAAAACAACCTAATGGGCGAAGAAATCAATAAGTTAGGACAAGCACTGGACCCAAGGGGAGCAGTTGGGGACAGGCCTGCATATATATAAATATATAATATATGCAGGTACAGGTCGGCAGGGAGGGCGGCTAACGTGAGGGGGTGGCCATGAGGTCGGCGGCCATGCCGTCGGCCTGCAGCAGACCCGCTGGGGTGGGGCGGAAATGGGTGGGGGTTTCCAGTATGAGACCGGCCACTACGAAGCGGGCAATGGCATGCGAAAGGTGGTCGAGAAATGGGGGCTCTACGCGCTCTTTGTCTATGCCCTCCACGGTGCGCAGGGAGGTCATGACCAGCTCGTTGTAGGCATCGGTGGGGGTGAGATGTTCCTCCTCATGGGGCGGGTCGCCGGCCGAGGCAGCGTACTGACGTATGTCAGCCACATTCCAACGGCGGCAGTTGCCACTGAAGGAATGGGCGGCAGCCCCCACGCCCAAATAGGGCGTGCGGTCCCAATAGCGGCTGTTGTGGCGAGAACGACAGCCGGGGCGGCAGAAGTTGGAAATCTCGTATTGCTCAAAACCGGCCTGCTGAGTCCACTGGAGCAGGGCACGGTAGTGCGCCAGCACCTCCTCTTCGTCGGCAGGAGTCACACGTCCCTGGGCCACTTGGTGGTGCAGTATGGTGTCTTCCTCAACGGTGAGGGCGTAGGCCGAAAGGTGGCTGACGGGCAGGTTGGCGAGCTGGTCAAGATTGGCCTGCCAACGGGCAAGAGTCTGGCCGGGGAGGCCATAGATGAGGTCGATGCTCAGATTGTCGAACCCTGCTGCGGCAGCGGCCTGCACGGCACGGAGCGACTGCTGGGCACTGTGGCGGCGGTTGAGCAGCCGCAGGTCGTCGTCGAAAAAGGACTGCACCCCAATGCTTAGCCGATTGAAGAAATGCAGCTCCTGAAGCCCCCGCAGATATTCGGGGGTGAGGTCCTCGGGGTTGGCCTCAAGGGTGGCCTCCTGCAGCCGCGAGAGGTCGAAACAGCGGGCAATGGTGTCCACCAGCTGCCGCAACTGGTCGAGGGAGAGGATCGAGGGGGTGCCGCCACCAAAATAGACGGTGCGCAGGGGATGGGGCTGCTCGCCGCAGCGCAACGCCAGCTCGCGGCAAAGGGCATCGACATAGGGCTGCTTGCTGGCAGAGGTGACGGCGGAGTAGAAGGCGCAGTAGGTGCACTTGCGGTGGCAGAAGGGTATGTGCAAATAGAGCACGGCGGAGGCTACTGAACGACGGTATTAAGCAACTGGTCAGCGGCCTGATAGGCACTGATTTTGTTCTCCAAAATCAGTCGGCTCATTTCCTCCAGACGGGCATCCATGCCAGGGGAGTTGTAGAAGCGGTCGCGCAGGCCGTTGTCGATGGTCTCGTTGAGTATGCGCAGGTTCTGCTGCTGGCGTTTGCGGTAGAAATAGCCGTTGGCCTTGGTGAAGGTGACATAATCCATCACGTTGTTCCACAATTCGGTAAGGCCCTCCTTGGTATAGGCCGAGCAGGTGGTGACTTTGACCTCATAGCCCGACTCGGGTTTGGGGAACAGATGCAAAGCATTGCGATACTGCGTGGCAGAGAGGTCGGCACGGACGGGGTCGATGTCGCTCTTATTGATGGAAATCATGTCGGCCATCTCCATGATGCCGCGCTTGATGCCCTGGAGCTCGTCGCCCTGATTCATGAGTTGGAGGAGCAGGAAAAAGTCGACCATGGAGTGGGCGGCCACCTCGCTCTGCCCCACACCGACGGTCTCCACGATGACCACGTCGAAACCAGCAGCCTCACAGAGGATGATAATCTCGCGGGTCTTGCGGGCCACGCCGCCAAGAGAGCCTGCGGAGGGGCTGGGCCGGATGAAGGCGTTGGGGTCCACGCTGAGCTCCTCCATGCGGGTTTTGTCGCCCAGGATGGAGCCATGACTGCGCTCGCTGCTGGGGTCTATGGCCAGCACGGCCACTTTGTGGTTGTGGGCGGTGAGGTATTTGCCTAGCGACTCGATGGTGGTGCTCTTGCCTGCACCGGGGACACCGGTGATGCCCAGCCGCACCGACTTGCCAGAGTAGGGCAGGCAACGTTCGATGACCTCCTGGGCCTTCTTTTGATGAGCATATAAGGAACTCTCCACCAGCGTGATGGCACGGCTGAGCAGCATACGGTCGCCATGCAGCACCCCAGCCACCAACTCTTCAACGGTAGGCTCGGTGGGTTTCTTGGCACGGAGCTTCTCCAAGAGTGCAAGATTCACTGTCTCAACAGGTTTCTGCCCTTCCGAGACACTCATGGCTGTTTCGTAGTCGAAATTGCTATATAATCTGTTGTTTTCGTCGCTCATTTTGATTGTCTTTAAAAATATCTGGTATAACGTAAAAAATTCATTTATAGTATAGATAAAAAATATTTTTGAAAAAAATTTTGTCATGTCAAGAAAAGTTCGTACTTTTGCAACCGCTTTTGAGAAATGAAGCACCCTCGAATGGCGGGATAGCTCAGCTGGTTAGAGCGCTGGATTCATAACCCGGAGGTCATCAGTTCAAGTCTGATTCCCGCTACCAAAGAGAAAACCTCAGCACGACGGCTGAGGTTTTTTTTATTCTTTGTGAAGGTAATCTCACTATGCCATGATTCAGCAAATGGCAGAGCTATATGGCGAGAATAATATCTAACAGAAGGTAGTACTTTGTGTAGGACATACCCTAATTTGATGGAATACATGTTCCATTTCATGGGTCGTTTTCTATGGTACGATGTCTTTTTACCACATACTTTAGGGGACTTCTATAAATCACCCAGAAGGGGTGAGACTATTAATAACACGGTACAAGCCGAAGGCGCAGTGCCGTGATACTCAGACGTCAGTAAACTGCGTCCCGACGGGACGCGACAATGGAAACAAATAAATAGAACACACCTTTAATTCTATAATGAATCCGTACTACACTACCTCAAACTCCATTAAAATCACCACCGACATCTCTATCAATCCCACCACTATCACCGTCACCCCCATCATCATTATGAACTTTATTATATTAATTATCAGTATAATGAAAACGCAGAATATTTTTTTTGTTATTATATAAAATATTTTTAGTACATTTGCAAAAAGAAAAATGATATGCATCGCTCTACTTTCGTGTAGAGATATGAGCCACTCTTTAGTGGCTTTTTTTATTAGAGAGTACTATGAACAACAAACGGGTTACATTCTATTAACAAAATAGTTTGTCATACTTTAGTTAAGTATTTTGGTTGTTTACTTATGAATATGAATAGCATGAAGCAATTGTATGCTTTGACACTCATGATGGCAATTGTGCCAATGGTTTATTCACAGAGGACAATCAATGTGGGAGACATTATCCATCAGGAATTTGTAAAGGCCCAGAAAAAAGACCCTCTTGTTGACTATCGGAAAGAACTGCCGTTTTATAATAAATTCGCTGTCAACAAAGAGTCGGACACAATCTTTGTGATTGAGTCTCTTTTCTATTCGGAGTATGAGCCCCACGTTTCCGTCTCCTGCTGGACAGCCCATTCCCTTTTCTCTGCCAGACAAGAGGAGTCGAAGGATATTGTTTTTAAAATCAAGAATGAAAATAGATTCGAACAATGGTTGATGGATAATGTGCAGGCTTGGAACACGGATAGCCTTTCTTCTTTAGGTCCACCAGTTATCCCCCACAATGAGGAATTTGCGGGTACTTTATATGCCTATAGAATCATTCTCAATAAAGGTGAAATTGCCTTGAACTCCATCGAATTCTATCCGAGCAAAAGAAAAATTCCATCAAGCGAGAAAGAGAGGGATGATTTGTGGCTTCGTTGGATCTACGAGGACTTGGATTGGGATGAGGAAGAGGATGAGGAGGACTCCATTATAGACTTTTCAAACGAAACAATAGACATCAGGTCGCTCATACACGAGCGAATTGATTTGGAACAAGAGGATTTATTCAAAGAATGTCGTGACCTCTTTACCGTATTAAAGAACCTCCCTTGCAACACACAATCCGACACTATTTATTCCATTGAACACTCTTTGGAGAAGGGATTAAGCGAAGCCATGTATTGGTCGGATAATTATGTTTATACAATTATTGAAACACCTGCCCATGAGTTCAGAGTATACCCCTATCGGCATTTTGGCAGATGGCTTGTTGACATGGTTGAACAGGGGGACATGACAGCCCTTCAGCGTGCGCAGGAAGATGTGAGTGGTTCAGATGAATGCTATGCAATACTACGCATTGTTATAGATGAGGGAGCCATTACAACATTTTATAAAGAATTGCACAAGCATTTATCATCACCGAATCAGGATTGGGATGAGGTTAGGAAACTGCAATACGATGATTATATTTATCACTATAATTGTTCTAAATAAGGTGTGTTCTATTTATTTGTTTCCATTGTCGCGTCCCGTCGGGACGCAGTTTACTGACGTCTGAGTATCACGGCACTGCGCCTTCGGCTTGTACCGTGTTATTAATAGTCTCACCCCTTCTGGGTGATTTATAGAAGTCCCCATAATTGGATGTCCTTCGTCTTATTACGCAAAGTGAGGGACTTTGCGGGCCTCGGCTCATAAGTCCACAGGAGTTATTCGCAAAGGCATCGGCTACTTTGGCGCAAGACATATGGATAATGAGTTGATGACACCTTAGAAAAGCGTTGCTTGGCCCACACTGCGTTCCATGAGTGGGACATTGAGATCCAGCTTCTCGGGGATAGACACCAATAGTACTGATACCGTTATTGTTAACATCGGAACAAAAAAATATTTTCATGTGTTGTAACATTTGGGTCGCGCCAAACGACTAATACAAGCAGAAAAAAAGGAGAAAATGTCTGAAAAAGAGAAGTTGAAACGATTCGACCAGCTGATGGTCAGCCACAAAGGGCTGATTGTGAAGGTGTGCCAGACCTACTGCCACCGCGACTATGAGTCGGCTCGCGACCTCTATCAGGACATTGCCTTAGAGATATGGACCCATCTAGACAGCTTCAGAGAGGAGAGCAGCGAAGCCACCTGGCTGTGGCGTATAGCCACCAACACAGCCATCGACCGCCTGAGAAGGGAAAAACGCCGCCCCGAACTGGTGATACCGGAAGAGCTGCCCGAGGTGGCCACCGAAGAGCAGCCCCACAGAGTGGACGACCTATACGAGGCCATCGCCCACCTGAAGGCCGAGGACCAGCAACTGGTGACCGCACGGCTGGAGGATTGGAGCTACAAAGAGATAGCCGCAGAGACCGGCGAGAGCGAAGGGTCGCTGCGAGTGAGATACAACAGAATAGTGAAACAATTGAGACAAATGATGAAAGGGAAATAGGATATGCAGGAAGACGATTTTTTGAATGAGTACCGCCAGGAATGGCAGCAGGAAGGCAGGGCGATGGAAGAGGCCTTGAGCAGTATCACCTTGGAGCAGCTGCACGAGAATATAGCCCGCCACGAAGCGACCCGCCATCGCCGCCGCTGGTGGTGGCCGACGGTGAGCGCGGCAGCCTGTTTAGCACTGGTGGCCACGGTGGGGCTGCGCCTACTGAGTCCGACTGTCACCGTTGGGAACCACCCCACTGTGGCACAGAACCAGAAGCCTGCCATCACCTCCACGGCCCCGACGGACAAGATCGGTCCCTGGACTGAGGAGCAGAAAAGACTTCCCTCAACCACAAGAGAAGAGATTCCTGCACACGCCCAACACGATATGGCCATGGCCATGCCGCTGCCAACACAGCCACAAGAGGCCATGCCAAAGCCACAAGCCATTGCGACAGAAGAGCCGACTCCCGCACCCACGTTGCCCACCCCAAGCAATATGGTGGAGACCAAACGCTTAGTAGACTTTGGAGGGAACATGGCGAAACACCAAGAGAGGGAGACCGAGTTGCTGGTAAACATTGTGCCACCCCCACGCAACACCTTCCACGAGGCCGTGATAGAGCCACTGCTGGCCCTGGCCACCCAAGACTTAGAAGACTATTGATAATAACATGATACTAACTTAAAAAACACAACAACATGAAAAAGATTTTTGCAACTCTGATGGCAGCCCTGATGCTGACGGTAGCCGCCTGCAACAAAAACAAAGAGAACGACACCCCAGTGAAACTGGCCGGCTCCCAATGGGTGGGCGTGATTGAGAACGACCCCGAGGAGCTGCACTATGGCAGCGGGGTGCTGATTACCCGAGCCGAGTACACCCTGACCTTCACCGACGAGCAGAACGGCACCTTTGCCTACGACATGACCACCCTCTTCGACGGGGAGGAATATGACGACCAAGACACCACCTCCATTACCTACACCTTCGACGGAAAGGAGAACGGGGTGCTGATGGTGGAAGAAGAGCCGATGCCCTTCACCTACAACGCCACGGACAAAACCCTTGTCCTCCCCTTGGGTGAGATTGACGACGAGCTGAACGCCGACAAGATTGTGTTTCACCGCAAGTAAAACCCAACGTAGACAACACTATGAAACACTTAATCCTTACAGTGCTCCTGCTGGCCGCCGTGGGTGCGGCGGCCCAGGAGCCACAAAAAATAGTCCAGCACCTGGACTTGAACCCCGAGAAAACGCTGATGATTACGGTGTCGGGCGAGTACACCACGGTTTACATATACCAAGACACGGTAGACTATGTTTCCATACTGACCCCGAACATGATTGATACGGCCCAAATCACCCAGCCCCTTTTCAAATATGAAGAAAGGACCAACCTTCCCGACCATCTTATGGTAGGCGGATTTGGGGCATATACCGTTTTCGAAATACACCTGAAAACAGAAAAACTATTCCTCTATAGTAGGCTCTACAACCGAGTCACGTTGAGCACAGCGACAGGCTATGGACACAAACTGAAGTACAAATCGCTCTCGGTGCAGACCGACGACTACAGCTTGGTGGACATAGAGTCGCCAGTGGAGGCAGAAGACATACAAATGATTGCGGAAAAAAACTCACTTATCCGCTACCATTCCTACACGGCCGAAAACTACTCGGAGAATACTAAGGAGAACGCCATCATCTACGGTGGGGAGCGCAACGGGGAATCGCTGGTCTCGAAGCACCATGTGACCAATTACAAAACGGAGGGCTACAAGCCATTCGAGCCCAAGCAAATCCGCTATCGCCCTGCCCAACGCATACATCTGCGGCTGTCGTCAGCCTTACTGAATGGTGGCCGCACAGCCACTTCGGGCCTTGGATGGAAAGAGGAAACATACCCTGAATCGCAAATTGCCTACCCATCCATGAAGACCACCCTGGGTAGCCACCAAGTGGAGCTGGGCTATGACGTCATCTGCCGCAAACACTTTGCCATTGGGATAGGAGTAGGTTACTCCTACAGCCACTACCGATTCAAAGACCCCTATGTGGACTTCATCTTTCCAGACTGGAATGCATATACCCATCATGCCGACAACATATACCTCACACCTAGAAATCCCCCATACGGAGGCGGCGACTCACTCAACAACTGGAGTACTCATATCACCACCAACTACATCACCTTCCCCATCTCCCTTACCTACTATGCCGACCGCAATCACAACAAAGGATTCCACGTGAGTGTGGCTGTGGTTCCTGGCTTTGGCCTGGGGCAGGGCAAGCTGAATAGCCGCTATTGCCAATGGGAAGAGAATCCAGATGGGAATTATATCACTGGAAGGGTCATCAACGACAAGCATCTCAATTATGGAGAAATAGGCCTATACCCAACAGTGGACTACCGTATAACCGTAGGCTGGTCGCGTTGGAGCGTGATGTTGCAGCTGCCAGCATCTTCTAGTTTCAGCTTTTCGTTTGCGGCCCAAAGCTTGATACCTTTCTATCCATTCCGACTGGGGTTGATGTTGGATTTATAATTTATGATTCTACTACTCTTAAATGATAATTAATATGGAAAAAGCATTCATCATAGCCACGCTGCTGCTTAGCCTTGCCTGCCAAGGGCAGGAGAAACCCGACTTCTGGCACCGCCCATTCTGGCACAACTTCACCGTAGGGGCCGAATTTGCCCACACCGTGGTCCGCAACTACGAATACCCTAGCGGCATCTTCCGCAACCACCCCAACAACTCGGCCAATCTTGTTGTTACTTATGACCTGAACCGTTATTGGACATTGAGTGCCTATCTGGGCTACTGCGGATCTCACTCTAGATCAGAAAACTGGGGGAGTTCGTATTACAAACCAGAATGGGGTTCTTCGTCGGTAATCCTATTAGAAAATTATCCTGCACTCGCTTTTGGGCTGGAAGGAACACTGCACGTGCTTCCCTTGCTTTACCGCGAGCAGACTCCGTTTGACCTAACCCTAAACGCCCGAATAGCCTCGAACCCACAGGACATGGACTTAGGTGGAGGCATAGGAGTGGGTTACTCCCTGCCGTTGGGCATCACGCTCTACGGCAAGGCCTATTACGGCTCGTTCAGCTACCCCATTGGCATGCAGGAAGGTGGACTGCACTATCACCTAGTGTTTGGGGCAAAATACAGGCTGTAGCCCTCTTGGCCCTGCCAACTGCTAAGACAGGAAGAAATCACTACTATTAATGATTCGGCGATTGAGAAAAAAGTAGTATTTTTGCAACTTCGAAAAGAAGTCTGCAAAATGAAAAGAAGTCGAATCGTACGCATTATCCCGCTTGCTGTCATGGCATTAACGATTGTTGCCATGGCAGCGGGCACTTTTATAGAGAAAGCCCATGGCCCTGCTGTGGCCGCCGACAGGGTGTATCACACCCTCTGGTTTGCCCTGCTGTGGGCTCTGTTTTTTGCCTCCTCGGCAGTGGTGATAGCACAAGCAAAACTTATCCGTCGGCCTCTCACCTTCGGCATCCATCTGGCCTTTGGACTGATACTGATAGGGGCCTTGCTGACCACCCTCACAGGCAAGAAATACCGCCTAGAGCTAGAGCCAGGACAAGCCAACTGCGAGCTGCCGTTCAGCGTTACGCTGGAGGAGTTTGAGATTGTGCGGCACCCCGGCACCCAGGCCCCGCAGAACTTCGTCTGCCACCTGAGGTTGGGCGAAGCGACTGGAGAGCTAATTCCCATGGAGGTGAGCATGAACCACATTGGCCGCCACAAGGGCTACAGGCTGTACATGACTGGCTATGACGAGGGCGAAAGCGGGACCGTAGTTCTCACCGCCACGCACGACCCCTGGGGCATAGGCGTCACCTACACTGGCTATATCTTGCTGCTGATCAGCTTTGTCGGTTTCTTCTTTGAGAAGAACAGCCGATTCCGCCAGCTGTTGAAAAGCCCGCTGCTGAAGCGGGGAGCAGCCTTGGTGCTGCTAGTGCTGTTGGCTTGCAGCGGGGCCGAGGCAAAGGAGAGCCTGCCCCCTACCCTCTCGCGCGAGAGTGCCGACCGACTGGGGCACAGCTATGTGCTGTATCAGGACCGCGTGTGCCCCTTGCAGACCCTGGCACGCGACGTGAGCACCAAGCTCTACGGCAACCCCGCCTACCACGGTCTGACGGCTGAGCAGGTGCTGAGTGGCTGGATGTTTTTTCCGGCACAATGGATGGAGGTGCCCACCAAAGGGGGCAAGCACCTGCAAGAGCAACAGGAGCTGCAAATGCTGCTAATGACGGGCACACTCTACAAGATTTACCCCGTGCGCGACACAGCAGGGGCGTTGACATGGTATTCGCCGGGCGACCATCTGCCAGTGACTATCGGGGAGGAGGAATTCATCTTCATCCGACAGTACCTGAGCTATTGCACCGAGCTGGCCTTCAACAGAGATTTTGTTTCCCTCGACACGGCGCTGGACAAGCTGACCCTCTATCAGGAGAAACGGCTAGGAGCAGAGTTGCCCTCGGCAGCCCGCATCGGGGCAGAACGGGCATGGAACCGTCTGTCGCGCACCAAGCCCGTGGCCATGGCCTGCACCACGCTGGGACTGCTGTTCTTTGCCTATATGGTCTACTGCCTAGGGGCTCAGAAACGGCACCGCCGCTGGACAGCCGTAACTGGGACTATCATTACAGTTGCCTTGAGTGTATACCTGCTGACACTCTTCGTTCTGCGATGGGTGGCTCAAGGGTTCATCCCCCTCACCAACGGTTACGAGACAATGACTTTCCTGGCCCTATGTTTGGCAGTGTTGGCATGGGCGGGACAAAATAAAATAACCCTTTCGCTGCCCTGTGGACTGCTGATGGCCGGACTGGCACTGATGGTGGCCATGATGAGCGGCAGCAATCCGGCCATGACACAGATGGCTCCGGTGTTGGACTCGCCGCTGCTGTGCATACACGTGGCGGTCATCATGCTCTCATACACCCTGTTGGCCTTCGTAATGCTAATGGGCGTGGCCGCCCTCATTGGGGGCAAGGAGTTGCAGGAGCGGCTGCAGGTGGTAAGCCTGATTATGCTCTATCCGGCAGTGTTCCTGCTGGCGGTGGGCATTTTCATTGGCGCCGTATGGGCCAACGTGTCGTGGGGCACCTACTGGAGCTGGGACCCTAAAGAGGTGTGGGCGCTGATTACGCTTATTGTCTACGGTCTGCTGCTCCACGGACAGAGCTTCCCTGCCCTTCAGAAGCCACGTGTCTACCATTGGTATGCCGTGCTGGCCTTCCTATGTGTGTTGGTCACCTATTTCGGTGTCAATCTGGTGCTGGGCGGGATGCACAGCTATGCATGAGAGGCATCATGAAGAAGGTTTGCCAACACCGAATGCAACAATTCATGATTTATTTGTATATTTGCATTTCGCATTTTGCAGAAAGAAACACATTTATCTTGTAATAATCAAAAAGTTACATAACAAGAAACAATTCACATCAAATGAACTATACGGGCATTATCATCGGCATAGCGGCATTTCTTACCATAGGCACTTTTCATCCCATCGTCATCAAGGCGGAATACTACTTCAGCAAACGGTGCTGGTGGTGGTTTCTGCTGCTGGGCATCGTGTGCATCGTGCTGTCGCTATGCATAAAGGACCAGATTGTCAGTATAGTCGTTGGTGTGGTGGGATTCAGCAGCCTGTGGGGCATCAAAGAACTTTTTGAGCAGGAAAGGCGGGTACTGCGCGGATGGTTTCCAAAGAACCCGCACCGCAAAGTTCCCTACCCCACCACTTTTCACGACCCACGCAAGAAAAGCTGAGGAAACCCATGCCCCCAATAGCGCAAAAAAACATTCAATAAATTTTTTTTCATATCTTTGCATTGTTATTGACAAAAGACAATACAACTTATTAAATTAGAAATCATCAATATAGCACCTCCGAAACGATAGGCACTAACTAATACAGATTTGATAACGATGTTCAGTACTCCAATTCTAATAATCAATTTCAATCGCCCCGACTATACACGAAAAGTGATGGAGGTGGTGATGCAGCAATCCCCAAGCAAACTATTTGTTTTCCAGGATGGTCCTAGAATTGGGAAAAACGACGAAGCCCCACTTGCCGAGGTACGCAACATCATAAAAGAAATGACCGAAGGGACCGAAACGCAAGTACTCACCAACTATTCGGACACCAATCTGGGGTGCGGGCCTGGGCCTGAAGCAGCCCTCAACTGGTTCTTTTCCCATGTAGAAGAAGGTATTATCTTAGAAGATGATGCCGTACCCCATCAGGACTTTTTCCAATATGCCACAGAATTGTTAGAAAGATACCGCCACGACAATTCGGTGAAAGCCATCGGAAGCATGAATGTAGACAAACACCAATGGGGCGACGGAAGCTACTACTTCTCCATGATGAACCGCAACCTGTGTGCCTGGGCCACATGGAGAAGGGCATGGCAGGCCTTTGACATACGCCTGAAGAAAACTTCTCGCACAGACCTTTCCAAGGCATTGAGGAAATATGGCTGTGGAATCCTCGAATGCGAATATTGGTGCGACCGACTGGACGAAGTGCACAAAGACGGTGTGGGCAACTCCAGCTGGGACATGCAGTTCTTTATGTCCATATGGCTGCAACACGGCAAAGGCATTATTCCCAACGTGAACCTTTCGAGCAACATTGGAACCATCGACAACGCCACCCACCCCTTGGGCAAAGGCAATATCATCGAAAATATTCCCACCTCGCCCATACTGCCCCTGGTTCACCCCTCATCGGAAGAAATCATGAGCGAGGCCGACCGCCAGTTTCACTTCATGTACTTCGAGTCCAACCACAAAGAATGGACCAGGGCTCAGATCATTCGCTATATGATAAACAAAAGAATCAAAAAAACTATCGGACACAAAGGCCCATGGCGAAGAAAAAAATGAAATACTGCATCCAGCGACTGCTGGGCCGCTGGCTGGATATGCCCGCTATACTCAAAGGCAAAACCTATGGCTATTCGCTGGTCAGGAGCGACCGCTCTCATTGTACCTTTGGCCACAACACACAGATTAACCCACCCTATTTTTTCTGGAAGATGAAAATGGGCGACTACTCCTATATTTCAAAAAACGCCCATGTCGCCAATGCCGAAATAGGCAAATTCTGCTCCATTGGACCCAACTTCTGTTGCGGGCTGGGCCTCCACCCAACCAATGGTGTCAGCACTGCACCCATGTTTTATTCTTCTGCCTGCCAAAATGGGACTACCCTGTGCAAGAAAAACATCTATGAGGAATCTAAACTCACCCATATCGGGAACGATGTCTTCATCGGAGCCAATGTCTTCGTGCTGGACGGGGTCACCATTGGGGATGGAGCCGTGGTAGGAGCCGGAGCCGTGGTGGTGCATGACGTGCCCCCCTATGCCGTGGTAGCGGGCGTTCCGGCAAAGGTGGTGAAATACCGATTTGACGAGGAAACCATCCAAGCACTCCTTGCCAAACAATGGTGGAATTTACCCCCCTCCGAATTGACCAAAGTGCGCGACAATTTCTGGGATGTAAAGAAATTTATTGAGAGTCTGTAACAGACCAGCCTAACACAGATTTACAAATACAAAAACGGCCCCATCAAGGGGCCGCCTTCATTAATAACCAAAGAAAGATTTGACCATGTTAGATGGCATTGATGAATTTGACCACGGCTTCACGGTCTGATTTGGAAAGTTTACGGAACTGCTCCACCGAGTAGCGGGCATCGCTGTCTTTGGAGCCATGCCACATGATGGCTTCGACCACGTTGCGGGCGCGGCAGTCGTGCAGTCGGTCTTGTGCACCGGTACATATCATGCTCAGGCCTCGACCCCACAGCGGAGTGGTGCGGCACCAGCCCGTGCGGATGTCGTTCTTCATCATCAACTTGTGCTGGACATAGTCACTATAGGGCCAAATGGTCTGATAGGGATAGCGGGGCAGACGGCTGTCGCCATCGCGGAAGAAGCCGGTGGGGTCGGTGAAGTTGTCCTCGCCGGTCTTCCAAGAGGGGCGGTGACAGTAGGCACACCCAATCTCGCGGAAAAGCTTGCGTCCACGCTGAACGGTGGTGTCGGCCAAGTTGCGTGCGGCAGGAACGGCCAAACCGCGGTGCCAAATCATAAAGTTAGTGTAGTCCTCGTCGCTCATGTCGGCGGGCACATTAACACCCATAAGGTAGTTGTATATGTCTTGCTCAACACCAGCTTCCGTGCGGTACTGAGGGAAGTAGTCATAAAACTTTTCCTGCACCTCGGGGTCCTGGGAGGCAGTAGTGGCATAGATGGTGGTCATGTAGTGGCTGGGCTTGGAACTGCGTGTGACATTGGTGATGTTCCATATGGCATTGGCACCCGGGGCATCCTGCAGCGGGCCACGGGAGAGGGCATAGGTATAGCGCAGGGGGTGACCAGTGTTGGCGTAGGTCTTGGCCCAGTCAGTGCCGTTCCAGATGGCGGGGTTGAGGCCATGGGGAAGGCGTCCGTCCTGTGTCTCCTTGATATACTGTGCCTTAAGGGAATCGTCTGGAATGGCATCTATCAAGCCTGTGCCATAAATGCCGATAGTGGACTCCAAGAGAACTCCCATATTGGCGTAGGGGATATCAAGTGGCACATAGAAAGCATCCTCGTCGATAGTGACTTCGGGATAGATGAGGCTGTAGGTCTCACCGTCGGGAAAGGTGTTGCCCCACTCATCGGTATAAGGCAGCCAGGAGATATGGATGCCCTCCTCATCAATAGGGGCCTTGAAAGGAGCCACCGCCTTGGTCTGGGGCATACCGGTGACACAGCTCACATAGTTGTCGTTCAACTTATTGTATATGACTAGCAAGTAGCCGTTGCCCCAATCGTCGGCACGGTAGCGTTCCATGCGCTTGCCGTGGCCGTAACCCGGATGGCAGGCGATGCAGGAGCTGCGCACATAGAGGGGGCCGAGGCCGTTGAAGGGGGCATTGTCCTGAGTGAAAGTGCGCTCAAAGAAATACTCGCCATAAAGGAACTTGTTGGTCATGCCTGCATTCTCAACCGCAGGGGTGGGGTCTTCATAGGCAGAGGCCGAGGTGTTGAAAGTGGTGCCAAGACGGCCTCCGGCGTAGGTCTCAATTTCGATTTGAGAGGCCAAATCATCGGCTATCTCCACATCGTCTTGTTTGCAGCCCGAGGCCACTAAAAGACCCAGGCAACAAAGGGGTAAGATAAAACGTTTTGTCATAGTACTAGCAGTTTTGTATAAAGATTAATAAATCACTCATTGCGAAGCACATCGTAAGCGGTTTCGAGCGACTCGGTGAGGGTAGACAGTGCATCGATTGCCGACTTGCAGGATGCATCGGAATAATTGAGGGCAAAGGGGGCCTTCATGTTATTGATGGCCTCAAGGGCAGCAGTGATATTGGCCGTTACTTCGGCATCCACCTGAGGGTTGAGTTTGCTAATGAGGGCGTGGAGGGAGACCGACTCGTGACGGTTGCCTTCAATGCCACCATAATAAGCATTCTGCACACTGATGATGTTGCCATAGAAGTCGGTGATTGAAGTGCGGCTATAGGGGGACTCGATGTAGTTGATGTCTTCGCCGAAATAGGGCATGCCGATCTTCTTGGTGCCCACTTCGTCGGTGATGTCGAGGCAACCAGATACTATCTGCATAACGGCCTGCGTTAGGCTGGCATAGGTGCTGCCGGGGTTGCCGGCGTTGGACATGTTCTGGCCATAGCTGTTGTCGCTGCCGTTGACGGTGATGTTGAACTCCAGCGAGTCCATCAGGGCCACATGTTCAGTCGCGGCCTGGTCGCCCAGCCAGCTCACCTCCAATTGGAAACAACGGTTGCGCAGGTCACCGGCAACGGCCTTGACATAAATGAGTTCGTTCTCAGAGATATCGGCAATGTTTTTCGGAGCGCCCTCAGCAAAAAGGATATATTCCACAGCGTGGAACCCAAGGGCCCCCTCTCCGATGTAGGTGGCAGCATATTGGTCGCCTTCTTCGCCGTCCAGGTCGGCCAGTTGGGCTTGGTTGGACATGGTGTTATTGAAGGCGGCCTCATCCAGTGGCCAGCTGTCGATATGCGGGTCGATGCCGAAATCACCGGCAGGACCGAAAAGGAAAGCCTCACTCTTCTCCCAATAGGAACGGGCAGAAAGGAAAGTCTCGCAGGCGGCATTCAGTTGGGTCTGAGTGGGATTGTTGCGGAGGTTTGTCAACTGCTCATAAAGGGTCTGTGAGGCATTGGCAAGGCTGGTGTAGGTGGGGGAAATGACGGAGTTGAGATAGGTGTCGATGAGGTTTTGTTTGAGTTGGGCATTCTCATCAGTTACGGTGGATTCAGGTTTGCAGGAACTAACCATTCCTACAACTGCTGTGGTGGCAACCAAGAGGGCTGCACGATGGAAAAAGGTCTTAATCATAATGCTGTATTATTAGTTTGTTCATTATTTCTTGAAGAAAGCGGCCCAAGTGATTCCCACGGCCACCCAAGGCTCATCGTTGTACTGCTGGGCAAAGTCGCGATAGCCCACCTCGCCTTTGATCACTATCTCGGGCAGGGGCTGATAGTTGAGGCCCACGGCATAGCACCGACGGGCGGTCCAAAGGAAACTGTTGGCCTGCGTGGTGGCAGGGATATAGGAGTTGTATGCATCGATGCGGACAAATGGGGTGAATTTCTTGCCCAAGGTATAGCCCGCCTCGCAACCCAAGGCATAAACCTGCTGGCCCACAAGGGTGTGCAGATAAGGCGAGTTGCTGCTGTTGTCCAACCCTGTGTTGAAGGTGGAGATGGCCGAAGCATCACCCAAATAGCCGTAGTCGGCATTGCCGCGAAGGGTGAAATCGCCCCAATGACCCAAGAAGTCGAAGGCTCCAATGAAGACGGTGCCCTTCACGTCGGCATAGCGCGAATTATTGTAGGTGAGGATGTCGTTGTTGAAGGTGTTGCCCACATAGCCGCTCAGGCTCAGCCTCAAACCCGGCAGCGAATAGTTGTCGATGCGGGCGGCCAGGGCCAAGTTGTTGGCACTGCGGAACTCATAGGCCGAGGCAGAGGCGTTGTTGGCCCAACTGGCTTTATCGAACATATTGGAATTGAGGGCCGGAATCACTTGCACCTCATAGCGCCACTGTCCCGCACGACCGAAGAAACTGATGCCGGTCTCATGCCAGGTGCAGGGGAAGAGCGTGTTCTCGCCCTCGGGACGGAAAACACCGAAAAACTGATTGGGCAGATGGGCGTTGTTGGTGGCACCCACGGGCACCACAATGTGGCCCAAACGGAGGTTGGCCTTGGGCGAGAAAGTCTTTTGCAGCCAGAACTGCTCCAACGCCACCTCGCCGCCGCGTTCCACCTCTTTCTCAAACTCGCCCGCCTCGTCGGCCTCCATCTCCACGGCAGCTTCTACGCCGCCGTGCTCAAACTCCACCTCGGTGCCGAACGACCAGCCATGGCCGAAGTCATAGCCAAGCATCAGCACGGCATGGGGCAAGTCGGCGCGACCATGGCCTTTTGCATCGGCATACTTTGCGGGAAACTTATAGCGGTTGAAATTGTCGCTGAAGAAGTTATATTGATATGTCGCCTCGCCATAGCCGCCAAGGGTGAGGCGCGAAGGACGAGGTGCATCGTGGCGGACGGAAGCCCCCAAATCGGGCGGATAGGCAGGCACTGAGTCGCGGGACTGCGCTCCAGCCATCTGGAAGGAGGACTGCAGGACAGTCAAAGCAAGAGTAGCTAACAACAATCTAATCTTCATGTTATATACTTTTAAAGTTCTGTTTTACAGAATGCAAAAGTACCAACTATAGCCAAAATAATAGGTAGCCAATAATAACCATTTTGAACAAATGGCATCACTATTAATGATGATTTTTTTCATAGCAACGCCACATTAGAAACACTTCAGGACCGCTCCCGAATATATACCGACCCATAACCCACCCGCTATATAAGCGAGTCAAAAGCGTGCCAGAAGGTAGGACTTATTGTCCCCAATGCAAGCTTGCCAAAGAGCCTTATTCAATAGGGGACTCGACGTATATGTAATATAGAGGGGGCAAATGAAAAAGGAACCAAGGGCTGGCCTTGGTTCCTTAGGGGTTGTGGAAAAGGGGTATGCCCTGTTGGGTATTAGATGTCGTCTTCGGACTCGGGAACCATCTCGTCCCAATTGATTTGGGTGGGATAAATATTGTCGCGGATGATGGTGCCGGGGAACTCGCCACGGATGTGCTGAAGAAAAACGTAGGCCTCCAGACGGGTACGGAAATCACCCACCTTGACCTTGAAATTGGGCTCGTCGAAGACCACGTAGGCCTCCACTCCAGGATAGTTCATGTGGATGCGCTCCTTCATGTCGAAAGCCCTATTCTTGGATGAGGTGCCAGAGAGGGAAGCCACCTGGATGCGGTAGCCTGGGATGGTGCGGACACGCTCGTTGAGCTCGATATGGCGCTTGACTAGCTGGGTCACAGCCACGTCGCCCACAATCTGAATATGGCCCCGGCTGCGATTGCCTCCGGGGGTGTAGCCCTGGGCAAGGCAGAGGGTGCTGGTCATGGCGACGAGGGTGAACAACAGAAAGTATTTCTTCATGTTAAAAGAACAGCTATTTGGCCAAGCCATTGACCTGCACGGGGCGGACGGAAAGAATGGGGCGAGTGGAGAGGGTGAGCATCTGCTCGGCATAGGTGCCCAGAATCATGGAGGAGAGGGAGGACTCCTGCTCAGTCATGATGACTATCATGTCGGCGTTGATTTGGTCGGCATACTCAAGGGTGGTGAGCGTGAGGTTCTTCGGCGCAGAAACACACTGGGTGACATGGTTCACGCCCTGTTTTTCAAGGTAGTTGTCGACCATGTTGACATACCCGTCCACAATGCCTTTGATGGTGGAGTTGTCGCTAGTGTAGAGGCCAAGGACATGGAGCTGGGAGCCGAAGGTCTTGGCAAAGCGGGCTGCATAGGGGATTTTCTGACGGGTGTCGGGGCTGCTGTCGATGGGCACCACGATGTGTTCGAGCGACTTGTTGAAGTTGAAGTCCTCGCGGATGGTCAGTACGGGACACTTGCTGTCGGCAATAGTGCTATAAGTGTTGCGTCCGATAAAGTTTTTCTTGAAACCGGAGAGGCCGTTGGTGCCTACCACCACCAGTTCTGACCCATCGGCCTCGGCCTGGCTGGCCAGCTCTTCGGACACCTTGCCCTCGCGGATGACGTAGTCCATTTTGATGCCTTTGAGCAGATGGGCCACACCTGCATTACGGCGTTCTATTTCCTCTCGCACAGGGACTTCGTCTTGGTCTTTATCCTTAACAAAAACCAAACGGAGGTCCAAACCGGAGCGATTAGCAATGTCTATAGAAAGGTCGACGGCATAGGCCGAACCTGTGGAAAAATCGAAACCGACTAATATATTGCTCATGTTCAAAGTTATAAAAATGACGTTGCAAAAATACACTTTTTTTTTCAATTAGCATTTATTTATTCTAAAAAAAAAAATAAACGGGGTTGTTGATATCTTTTCTAATAGAAAAAATATAATAAAGCTTGTCATTTCAAAAAAAAAACGTAACTTTGCAAGATAAAACAGATTGACAAGAATAATAAACAAAATACACATAACACAATGACCAACATGATTTTGACTGCAGTACTGACGCTAGGCATCATTGGTGCCATCTTCGCCATTCTACTGTATTTTGTCGCACAGAAGTTCAAGGTTGTAGAAGATCCGCTCATTGACGAGGTGGCCGAGGTGCTGCCGGGGGCCAACTGCGGCGGATGTGGTAAATCGGGCTGCCGCGCCATGGCAGAGGCCTTTGTGAAGCAGGGCAACATGGAGGGACTTTTCTGTCCCGTGGGCGGTGACGAGGTGGCCAAGAAAGTGGCCGCCGTGCTGGGATGTGCCAGTGAGGCCACCGAGCCCAAAGTAGCCGTGGTGCGCTGCAACGGCACCTGCGCCAATGCCGCCGCCAAGAACAACTACGACGGTTTGAAAGACTGCGCCTTTGCCAATACGGTCTATGCCGGCGAGAGCGGTTGTATGTTCGGATGTCTTGGCTTCGGCAACTGCGCCAACGCCTGTCAGTTTGGTGCATTGAGTATAGACCCCGAGACGGGCCTGCCCATTGTTGACCAAGACAAGTGCACTGCCTGCGGTGCCTGCGTGAAAGCCTGCCCGCGCGGCATCATCGAACTCCGCAAGAAAGGTCCGAAGGACCACCGCGTATATGTTGCCTGCCGCAACAAGGAGAAAGGGGCTGTAGCCCGCAAGGCCTGCAGCGCCGCCTGCATCGGCTGTGGCAAATGCGCCAAGACCTGCCCCTTCGGCGCCATCACCGTGGAGAACAACTTGGCATACATAGACTTCAACGTCTGCAAGATGTGCCGCAAGTGCGTGGCCGAATGTCCCACCGGAGCCATCCACGCCGTTAACTTCCCTCCCCTGCCCCCCAAGCCTGCCGCACCTAAGCCCGAGGCTCCGGCTGCCGAAAAACCCGCAACCGCCCCAGTGGCCGACAAGCCGGCTCCCACTCCCGAACCTGTGAAGGCCCCTGCCAACAACCAATAACCTTTAACCCCAACAAAAGGAACAAAACATGAAGACTTTCAAAATGGGTGGTGTACACCCCGAAGAAAATAAAATATCGACCCAAGCCGCCATCGAGGTCATGCCTCTGCCCAAACAGGTGGCCGTGCTGATGAACCAGCACCTGGGTGCCCCCGCCACCCCTATAGTGGCCAAAGGCGACAAAGTGAAGGTAGGCCAGATGATTGCCGAAGCACAGACTTTCATGTGTGCCAACATCCACTCGCCCGTGAGCGGCACCGTGAACAAGATAGACGTTTGCAAGGATTTCGTCGGCCTGCCTAAGACCGCCATATACATTGACGTGGAAGGTGACGAATGGATGGAAAGCATCGACCGCACGCCCGACCTCAAGCGCGAATGCAGCTTGGAGCCGAAAGAGATTGTGGCCAAACTGAAAGAGATGGGCATTGTGGGCCTCGGCGGCGCCACTTTCCCCGCCCATATCAAATACAGCATTCCCGAAGGCAAGAAGGCCGAATACCTCATCATCAACGGTGCCGAGTGCGAGCCCTACCTCACCTCCGACTACCGTGTGATGATGGAACATCCCGAGGAGGTCTGCGTCGGAGCCAGCATCTTACGCAAGGCATTGGGTGTGCCCAACGCATACATCGGCATCGAGACCAACAAACCCGACGCCATCAAGCTCATGACCGAGACGGCCAAGAAATATGAAGGCATCGTCATTGAGCCGCTGAAGGTGAAATACCCGCAGGGAGCCGAAAAACAGCTCATCAACGCCATCACTGGACGCAAGGTGCCTAGCGGCAAACTGCCCATCGACGTGGGCTGCGTGGTGAGCAACCTGGGCACTGCCTTTGCTGTGTATGAGGCCATCCAGAAGAACAAGCCCCTGATTGAAAACATTCTGACCGTCACCGGCAAGAAACTGCCCAGCCAGCACAACTACCAATGCCGCATAGGCATCACCTATAACGACATCATTAAGCACGCCATCGGCGAACTGCCCGCAACCACCGGTAAGGTTATCAGCGGCGGCACCATGATGGGCAAGGCCATCAGCAACCTCGATGCCCCCACCACCAAGGGTGCCAGCAGTGTGCTGGTGATGGACGAGGCAGAAGCCCGTCGCAATCCCGAAACTAACTGCATCCGTTGCGGCAAGTGCATGCACGCCTGCCCCATGGGGCTGGAGCCCTATCTCTTCTCGGCTCTGGTGAAGAACAACCGTGTCGAAGAGGCCAAAGAGCACAACATACTTGACTGCATCGAATGCGGCTGCTGCTATTTCAGCTGCCCCGCCAACAAGCCCCTCACGGACGAAATACGTCTGGGCAAAAACAAGGTCCGCGCCTGGATGGCCGCACAGAAGCACTAATCATTTAAGCAAAATATATTCATAAGAAAAAAACATATATAATATGAATCTATTAAATATATCGGGTTCCCCGCATGTTCATAGCGATGAATCGACGAAAAAAATCATGTGGCGTGTCAATCTGGCCTTGGTGCCCATGCTGCTCTGCGGCATTGCCTTTTTTGGCCTCAACGCCCTGCTCATCAGCCTGGTTTCAGTAGTCTGCTGCTGCCTGTTCCAATGGCTCATTGAGAAATATCTGCTCAAAGTACCCACCACCGTCTGCGATGGCTCGGCCGTAGTCACTGGTCTGCTGCTGGCCTTCAATGTGCCTGCCACGGCCGATATGATATGGCTTATTGCCATCGGTGCCCTGGTGGCCATCGGCGTGGGCAAGATGACCTTCGGCGGCTTGGGCAAGAACCCATTCAACCCCGCGCTGGTGGGACGTGTTTTCCTGCTCATCTCCTTCCCCGTTCAGATGACCACCTGGCCCACCGTAGGTAAGTGGTTCCCCATGTCGCTGGACACCACCTCTGGGGCCACACCCCTGGGTATTTTCAAAGAGAGTGGACTGAGCGACATGCCCAGCCTGATGGATGCTTTCCTCGGCCACGTCGGTGGCTCATTTGGTGAGGTGAGCGCCATAGCCATCCTCATTGGTGCCATCTATCTGCTGTGCCGCAAAGTCATCACCTGGCACATACCGGTGGCATTCATCGGCACCGCTTTCATCTTCAGCGGCATTCTGTGGCTTTGCAATCCCGAGCAGTTCCTCAACCCCGTCATGACCATCTTCACTGGCGGCATCATGCTGGGTGCCTGCTTTATGGCAACCGATATGGTCACATCGCCCATGTCCAAGATGGCACAACTCATCTTTGGCTTCGGATGCGGCTTGCTGACCATCATCATACGCAACTGGGGAGCCTATCCCGAAGGTGTCAGCTTTGCCATCCTGCTGATGAATGCCGTCACCCCCTTGTTGAACAGATGGTGCAAACCGGCAAGATTTGCTTGTTAGTAAGAAAAACGATTAACTATTAAAAGATAATCAACTATGGCTAAGAAAGTTCAATCTACATTAATAAATATGCTGGTGGTGCTCACCTGTATCTCTGTGGTGGCAGCATTGGCACTGGCTTTAGTAAGTAATGTAACAGCTGAGCCCATTGCTCAGGCCCAAAAGGCCAAGACCGAGGCCGCTATCAAGGCAGTACTTCCCACCTACGACCAGCTGGAAGAGGTGACCATCGACGGTAACAACTACACAAAGGCTGTCGACGCACAAGGCAACATGGTTGGCATGGCCATTGAGGCCAAGAGTTCCAAAGGCTTTGGCGGTGATTTGGTGGCAATGGTGGGTTTTGATGCCGAAGGCAAGGTTTCAGGCTACCAGATACTGCAGACCGCCGAGACTCCGGGATTGGGAGCCAAGGCAGGCGACTGGTTTCAAGAGGGCAGCAAGGGGAATGTCATCGGCATGGACCCTGCCACTCCCCTCGCGGTGAAAAAAGACGGTGGCCAAGTCGATGCCATCAGCGGCTCCACTATCACCTCTCGCGCATTCTGCGAAATCATCAACAACGCATATCAAATCTACCAGAAAGGAGGCAATGAATAATGAAAACTTCTGATATCATCAAAAACGGACTAATCAAAGAGAACCCCACATGGGTATTAGTTTTGGGCATGTGCCCCACCTTGGCCACCACCACTTCAGCCATCAACGGCATGTGCATGGGCTTGGCCACCACGTTTGTGCTGATGATGTCCAACACGGTCATCTCTCTGCTCAAGTCGGTCATACCAGACAAGGTTCGCATTCCCTCCTTTATCGTGGTCATTGCCACCTTTGTAACCATCGTACAGTTAGTGATGCAGGGGTTCCTGCCCGATCTATACGAAACACTGGGTCTGTTCATCCCGCTGATTGTTGTAAACTGCATCGTACTGGGTCGTGCTGAGGCTTTCGCTTCGAAGAACAATGTAGGCCACTCCTTCTTGGATGGATTGTTTATGGGACTTGGTTTCACTTGGGCACTGACCCTGATTGGATTTTTCCGTGAGTTGCTGGGTGGCGGTGCCGTGTTTGGCCACAGCATCATCGGTGGCAACGACGGCATGCTGCTCTTCATTTTGGCACCCGGTGGCTTCTTAGTTTTGGGATATTTGATGGCCTTGGTACGCAAATTTCAAAAGAACTCGTAAAAAAAGTTAAAAAATAGGGGTCTAGGGGTAACTAAATCGAACCTTTCGGCTCTATTAAGTAGAAAGAATTAATTAAAGCAGTAAAAAGAATTTGATAACGAAAAAAAATAGAACAATGAAAAAGTTATTTTTATCCATAGTATTTGTTGCAATGACATGCATCGGATGCAAGGTTAATGCACAAAATTGTGCCGAGATTGTTCGCCCCTATCTGGAAGCAAATCACATCAGCCTATCAGATTATCCCCAGCCTAAGCTTGAATGGCGTTGCCAGTTCTCATACAACACATTCTTCCTATGCGACAGCGTGCCCGAAGGGGCTATGGTGTTTGGAATAGAGGCCCTCACCAATCTCCTCACAGGAGAGCATCCCGACGAGAATTTCGAGATTGACTTAGAGGTCTTTAGTTACTATGCCTGGGACTTTATCAACTTCCAGATACAAGACAAAGGCCACACCATATTCTTCGACACCCACAAAAGCACCAACCGCTATCTGGGAGTGCGGACATACAATGATGCTTACGGCCGAATCGACGAATCGGAAATATACAAATAAAAAGGTTCTGATGAAATCGAACATCACACTAGATAATTAAAAAATAATAATATCATGAAAAAAATAGCGACACTTGTAATCCTCTTATGCCTGGGTTGTGTTGGAAGTGCCATGGCACAAAACATCCAGCACATCAGCCTAACAGCTGATAACAATGGGGACACCATTGACGGCGTAGGCATGATACTGTACGACGATGGTGGAGGAGCTGGCTCTTACGGACATGGTTATGACTACTATATCACCATACGGTCAGTCTGCGACTCGTCCGACTCGGCCACCACGTTTCTCGCAATAGACATAAAGGCTTTTGACATTGGACCTTACGACACATTGTACATTTATGATGGTCCCAATCCGACTGCACCATTACTGACAAAGCTGAACTCAACATATGAGTACAACACAAACCGAAGATACTTTATCACTCCTTCTAATACTTCCAGAATGCTATGTGTGCGTTTTCGCTCTTCCATTATTCATGAAGACGACACCATTCCTCATGCTGGCTTCAACCTAGACGTCATGTGTGCAAAACCCTGCGAGCACGTAGTTGGCCTTATCGACCGTTTTTACGAACGATTAGATAAAACAGGCAATATAATAGACACCTGCATTTTCACCCCACTTCCTACCTCAATTGACTCCGTGTTCGACTCAATATGGGTGATCACCGATACGAACACTGGTGCAGGTCGATGGGAAGAAGGGCATGAAAACCTTATCCGAGTAGATACTATAGGATGGACAGATGGAGCCCTCTTATGTATGGGGCAGCAAATCCGATTCCATGCCCATGGCCAGTATTCCAATGCACTCAACTATTATACCCCAGAAGATGCCACAAGTAAATTCTATTGGGCTCTTGGCACAAGCGATACAAATGTGGGCATCAACCACACGGTAATCGACTATGGAGGGTACAAAACAGTCGGTTGCTACAATGTGGTCCTTACGGTAACCGACGTGAATGGATGCAAGCAGAGCAACTATGAAACAGTACAGGTGCGAGTGGCTCAAAACCCCATCAAAACTATTTTTGACCTTGCGACAATTTGTAACAATGACTCGCTGATGGTTAATGTGGGTTACGAAGGCGACAATGGAACACTCACACTAAAAAAGATTAAATTTGCCGAAGTCGTTTCTAAAACCAACGATATAAGAACCTTTATACCTGACGGAGAATTCTGTGAAACACCTTGTTACGTAGCCCCTGTAACATTCGACGAATTTCCCGAAGGACGTCTGATTCAGTCGGCCAACGATATATGTTCCATTTGTGTCAACTACGAGCATTCCTATATGGCTGACTACAGTTTGGCCATCTTATGTCCTACCTATGACCAACTGTCTAATCCCAATAACGGAAAAGCCTACTTAAAATATAAAGACAGCCAAACTATATCTACCGAAGCGCCTCCAGGATATACTGGTTATCCAGACGGAACCTATGGTGGAGGCGGTACATATACGGGCTGCCCTGCCACGTCATCACCTAATTGGGATACTTGGGACAATTTATGTACTCATAGTCCCGACAATGACGCTTGCGACTCGACTTGCAACCCTTGGGGTGTTGGTTGGAACTACTGCTTTTCTCGTAATGAAAAATACACTCTTGTAAATGATGAACCATGCAATACCGATCAACCTGTTGGCGCAGGATTAGCCTCGAATGGCCATGTAAACTCGCAAATGTTTCAGATCCCCATCATGATACCTCCATTCGTAAATGCCGGAGAAAATGCCGGAGTGCTGGCACAAAATACCAAAGACTCAAGTGACCATATGGGCATGTCTATGTACTATATTCCGGCTGACGACTTTTCAACCTTGGTCGGATGCCCATTAAGAGGTGAATGGAAGATTCAAATCTGTGACCGCTGGAGGCAAGATAACGGTTGGATTTTCAACTGGTCCATGGACTTATGCAACATCAGTTCAGGCGGTGGTTGCGACTATCAGGTCGGCATCGACTCGGTAGTATGGCGTCCCGACACAAACTACGCTACCGACTTCTACGACGGACTTTACCGAGGTCTAATCATCAATAAAAGATGGAACGACAGCACCGCAGCCTATATCTCTTCGCCCGACACCAGTGGCGACTTCAATATCAAACTTTCAATCTATGACGAATTTGGCTGCCGTTGGGACACCCTTACGCATATCTCCACTGTGCGCACTCCATTGCCCAGACTTGGCAACGACACCCTCCTGTGCGATGTGGCCACAATGACACTTAATGCTTCCGACAAATATACTAACGATAACTACAGCTACCTCTGGGAACCTTTCGGAGAAACTACTTCCATCATCACCACCACACCCAATACCAATGGCGACCACTCCTACGTTGTAGAAGCAATCAATAGAGAAAAGAATATACAATGTATTGCCCGCGACACCATAGTAGTCAAGGTGCGACCTCAGCCCATACCCAACTTCGACCCGGGCATCTACCCCCTGGAAGGCTGCGAACCTCTTACCATCAATATTGTAAACACCAGTAAAAACGGCTACAAATATCGTTGGGTGTTTGGCGACGGTACCTATTCGACATTGAAAGACCCCAGCCACTCCTATGCCGCAGGTACTTACGACTTCAAATACTACGTCGAGAGCGAAGGCGGCTGCAAGGACTCTCTCATTTATCCGGGTCTAGTGACGGTGTTCCCGCAGCCTAAGGCACAGTTCTCATGGGATCCTGTCTACCCGACCGTACTGCACCCCAGTGTGGCACTCAACAACACGACCACCCCGGACGACGGTACCAATATTTATAGATGGGAGATACAGTATGACAAGAATAACCCCTATTCCTTCCATACTGCCACTGAGAAGAACCCCACTTTCACCTGGCAGCCACCCGTTGGCGACGACATCTCCGGCAGCTACTCCATCCGCCTCTTGGCACGCACCGAAAACCGGGGCCCCAGCGGCATCCTGACGGTCTGTAGCGATACCATCGAGAACAATATCCTAATTATCAACGACCAGCTGGAATTCCCCAACATGGTAACTCCCAATGCAGACGGCATCAACGACAGGTTTGTCATCAAAAACCTTGTTGAAGGCCTTGCCTACCCAATCAACCAGCTTGACATTTACGATAAATGGGGCTCAAGGGTATTCCATGCAGCCAACATCATGAGAGTAGAGGATTTCTGGGATCCCGCTGCCACCAACAGCCCGGCAGGCACCTACTTCTATCGGTTTGTCGGCAAAGGCTACAAAGGCAACATAGAACATAACGGTGTCATCGAAGTGCTCAAATAGGCCTTTGGGTCTAAAGTCAATAACAATTAAGGGTGCCCTACGGGACACCCTTTTACTGCTATTGATAAGCCTTCCAGTTCTTCAAGCCCAAGCCAGACAACGCGACACTCTGGGCACTGGTAACAGAATCTATTTTGTCGAAAACATGGGGCAATGGGAAGCTCCTTTCTTGTTTAAAGCGGAGATGAACCATGCTGCCTTTTTTGCCGAACAGAATGGCTTCACTTTTGTCATTAAAGGACCTGAAGTAGAAGAGGCAGGGCATGCCCATCATCATGGAGGTCCGGCACATGCCTATAAAGTTCATTTCATTGGATGCAGCCATCAGTGTTCTGTCTCGGGACAGGACGTAGACCCAACCGAAGGCTACGACAATTATTTTTTAGGCAGCAATCCCGACCGATGGGTTAGCCGAGTGCCACATCACAAGACTATTCTCTATAAAGGCCTATACCCGGGTATAGATATGGATGTCCGCATGGCACAGCATGCACTCAAGAACAACTTCTATATCAGCCCCGGCACCAGTCCTTCGGCAATCGCCATGAGATACGAAGGAACGGAAAAAATGTATCTCTCTGCGGGCAATCTTATCATACGCACATCTGTAGGAGAAATAGTAGAACTAAGCCCATTTGCCTACCAAGACATGGACACTGGCCGTTGTGAAATAGATGTTCGATACCGTCTCAAAGGCACTGAGGTCACATTTGTAGTAGGCGATTACGATACCCTTCTGCCCCTAGTCATTGACCCCGTACTCCACTTCTCCACCTACACTGGTTCCAGTGCCGACAACTGGGGCACGACAGCCACTTACGACTTTGAGAAAAACACATATACATCAGGCCTAGTATTCGGTACAGGCTATCCTGTTGCCACAGGTGCCTATGACCAAAGTTTTAATGGCAACGGCGATATAGGCATTTTCAAGTTCGACTCCACAGGGTCACAGCGAATCTTCGCCACCTATCTGGGAGGATCCAACGCCGATATGCCTCACAGTATGATTGTGAACTCTTTTGGCGAATTGGTCATCTTCGGAACCACCGGCTCGCGCGACTTTCCCACCACCGCCAATGCCTACGACACCTCCTTCAACGGGGGCAGTGTTCTGCACTACGAAGGAGGCACCTACGTCAATTATCCCAATGGATCTGACATTTTTATCAGCCGATTCTCCAGCGACGGCACCCAGCTCCAGGCCTCAACATTCATTGGTGGCAATGGTAATGACGGGCTCAACTATCGCAATTACTACACAGCCTTCACCATCATGTGTGGCAACGATTCTCTCTACTTCAATTATGGCGACGGCGCCCGTGGCGAAATAATCACCGACGACCTCAACAATATCTATATCGGCTCCACCACTTTCTCCACTAATTTCCCCGTCACCCAAGGCAGCGTCAACATCTATCCCCCACTCAAGCAGAACGGCATTGTCTTTAAATTGGACTATAATCTCCGCAACATCATATGGAGCACCTATCTGGGAGGCGACGGAGACGATGCCGTCTATTCCATTGATGTTGACTCCAGCTACAATATTATAGTCTGCGGTGGCACCAACTCAACCAATTTCCCCACCACTCCCGGAGTCTTCCAACCAACCTATGGAGGAGGCAGTGCCGATGGTTTTATCAGCAAAATTTCCTACAATGGCGACCGTCTGATTAGCAGCACCTACTATGGCTCTTCCGCCTACGACCAAATATATTTTGTCCGTACAGGCAAGCACGACCAAGTCTTCATCTATGGACAGACCAAGGCAGACGGCAGCACCATGATATACAATGCCAACTACAACACGCCTGGTGCCGGCAACCTTTTGTCGCGTTTCAGTCCCGACCTCACCAGCAGGGTTTGGTCCACAGTTTTTGGCACAAACATCGGTCATCCCAACCTCTCCCCCACGGCCTTTGCAGCCGACATATGCGACCGAGTGTATGCCGTTGGCTGGGGACGAGACTATGTGGGCAGCTGTGTCAGCAATTTCGACAATGGCAGCTGCCATGGAATGGAGACCACCCCTGACGCCTATCAGCGAAACACCGATGGCCAAGACTTCTATATACTGGCCCTCGACAACCAAGCCTCGCAACTGGATTACGCCACCTTCTTCGGTGAAAACTTTGCCGACGACAACCAAGGTGGACGGGACCATGTAGACGGTGGCACCTCGCGCCTCGACCGTCGTTCCACCCTCTACCAAAGTGTCTGTGCCAGCTGTCATGGTGCCAGTGCCTTCCCCACCACCCCCAATGTATGGTCCGACCAAAACGAAAGCAGCCTTTGCAACAATGCCGTCTTCCGCTTCACCATCCATACTGACTATCCTGTCGCCGAATGCATAGTGCCCCCCGTGGGCTGCGCACCCTATACCGTCAACTTCCGCAACACGGGCCGTGGAGAAAGTTTTCAATGGGACTTTGGCGATGGTTCCTCCTCCACCGAGACCAATCCAACACATACCTTCACCTCATCCGGAACGTATAATGTACGCTTAATAGCACTCTTGCAGAACGGGTGCAAAACGGCCGACACTACTTTCATCAAAGTCTGCGTTCTTAACCCAAACCAAGGGGAGCATGTCCTTCTAACTCCGTGTGAGGGCGAACTTACACAAATCGGACCTCAACCCCGACTTGGATGCACCTATGAATGGGTTACGGGCCAAGTGTCCGACCCAACGGTGGCCAACCCCTATGTAAACCAGTCGGGCATCTACATAGTCCGCACTACCTCTCAGGATAGGAACTGCTCACAAACCGACACCTTCGAAGTGAACTATGTCTCAAACATAGACTCTTTCGAAGTGCACAATCCCAGTTGTCCCAACTATAGCGACGGCTATGCTGTCGTCCACCTCAAAGCTAGCATCATAGGGCAAGCACAAATCTATTGGGACGGGCAGCCGGGCGACAGCGTCCTTAGCGGCTTGCGAGCCGACGGGCGGCAACACATACTTGAAATTGTCAACGGTGACTGTACCAACACCATCTCCTTCATGCTCTCCGACCCGCCAAGCCTAACCTACAGTCTCGAAGCCGACACCATCCTCTGCGATGACAACTGCGATGGATGGATTCGGCTGACCTATGGCTACTCCGGAGGAGAAACCACCGACAGTCTGATAGAAAACCTCTGTCCGGGCACACATACCATCCAATTCTCCGACACAGCCGGGTGTCCCTACTCAACCAGTGCCACCATCATACGCGACACCCTGCTCAACCAAATCAGAGTCTGGGCCGACACTAACGAAATATTCCTCTCGCAAAGCGTCGGCCTCCATGTCACCCCTAAACCTGGGGCAAACTACTCCTGGAGCGATGCCTCCACCCTCTCTCAGCCATACTCGCCTAATCCCATTGCCACTCCCGTCGACTCCCTCACCTACTACGAGTGCTACGTAGTGGACAGTCTGGGTTGCTCGTGGCGCGGTGGCCTAACCATACATTGCACCGAAATCCACTGCGGCAGCCCCGATGTATTTATTCCCAATGCTTTCTCACCCAACGACGACGGCATCAACGACCGCCTCACCTTCAAAGGCAAATGGATTCTGGAATTCCATCTTGCCGTATACTCGCGCTGGGGAGAAAAAGTATATGAAACCCACGACATCAACGACAGCTGGGATGGACGCTACAACGGCAACTGGTGTCTGCCCGGAGTCTACACTTACTACTGCCGCATCAAATGCGAAACCGGGCTCGAAAACCTCCTCAAAGGAGACATCACACTCATACGATGAAAGACCAATTCGTCATAGCCTGCCTTACAGACCTCTCCATGAAAGAAGAGGTGGTGAGCCATTCGGTCTATCTGGCCCGGATGCTCAACAAAGGGATCATTCTGCTATACGTCGAAGACCCGAAATATGGCACACCCTCCGTCTCCGAGGCAGAGAAAGAAATCCTTACCATCGAGGCCAAGATAACGGAGGTCAAGCCGGCCCATGTGCTGATGAAGGGCAACCTCAAAGAAGTCATCGACGCCCTACCCACCCTGCTCAATGGTGTGTTGGCCGTCGCCGCCGTCAACCCCTCTGCTCCCAAAGGCTCACCCACCCATCCGCGCACCTTGCTCCGCCTTTTCAACGAATGCAAGATTGCCTACCTTACTGTGCAGACTCCACTCTCCAACAGCCACCAATACGACCGCGTGGCTTTCGGAATAGACTTTCGCAAGGAGAGCAAGGACAAACTTATCTGGGCCAGCTATTTCGCACGGTTCAACCGCAGCCAACTCATGATGATGCATTTCCATTATAGCGATGAAGGTTTACGAAACAAATGGAACAACAACGTCATCTTCATGAACAAGTTGTTCAAGAGCCTTGGAGTGAGCTACACTAGTCAATTGGTCAGCGGCCACGCCCTCTTCCCCGAAAGCCTCATCTGCGACAGTGCGGCAGCATCCGGTTGCGGCCTGCTCATCAGTGTCACCACCGACACCCGCGACCTCGACATAGTGGAATGGGTTGCGGGCGTACAGGAACACCGCACCATACGCAACTCAGCACACATGCCCGTACTCTACATCAACCCACGGAACGACATCTATGTCCTTTGCGACTAAAACATAGTTCAACCATCATGAAAAAAAAAGTCACCTACTCCATCGCCATACTGGTTTGTATTGCCTTCTGCATCTTATTCTCCCACGTTGGAGTCAAACATGGAGGGTCGCGCAACGTCAACCCATGGGCCTTCTCCATAGGGATTCTAGCCATTGCTGCCATCATGGCCATCGTGCACAAAATCGAGTCCAAACGCCATCAGCAGGAGCACCATGACACCCATCAAGAGCAATAATATTTCAACAAATAACCTACACTAAAACACAGCCATACAAAAATCCCCCTATACTATTTTAGTATAAAAATCATTAAAAAGTATTTTTTTTCGTATCTTTGCAAAATCAAAAAATAACACTTATAGTTGCGCCCGACACGTATCAGGGATTATTGAATGAAAAAAATTTACATCATCGCACTGGCAGCCTTTTCATTTTTAGCCACCAGCTGTATGCACACCTTGTATGTGCCCACCGAAGCCACCTTCAAAAGTGCCAACGACCAAATTGCCGTAGACCTCAATAAGAGTGGCTACCGCCTCACCAACCAATCATCCGTAGAAAAAAACGAACTGGTTGTCTCCGACCAAACCTACAACAGCAAAACTGGTTACAGCAACAAGATTGACAACAACTTCGTCAACTACGACAGCCACACCTTCACCAATCCCTCTGGCCAGAGTATCTCCTACTCTACCAAATATAGTTACAAACGCAGCATCACCGGCGAAGTCTATCTGAAAGAAATGAACGTCACCGAGTGCAAAGTCAGCAACCCCGACGATTACCAACAATACTGCGGCAACACTGGCTCCATCCAACGCGAACTGGAAGCTTCTCGCCGCGAAGTACGCGACCTCAACATCTTCACTACCACCCTACTCACTTGTGGCATACTGATTGCCGTGGCCATTGCAGTCGCTCTCATTCCTGGAGAATAAACTAAAATGATTATCCGCATTTGCCGTAAAGAAACCTCTTCGAGGCTTCTTTACGGCAAATGCGGATAATCATTGACCTAATGTAGGTCTAATGACCAGTTTGGGTATAGTAGTCCCTCCCTAAACGAAACAAAAAAAAGCGAGAGGTCAGAACGACCCCTCGCAGCAATCAAAACCAATAAAAAAAGCCAATCATTATTGACGTTATTATGTATGAAAAACAAAAAAAATATTGCATATTAACTGTTAAAAAACACAAACAAAGCATCAAGCAGACAATCCATGTTTTTGGTTGAAATAATCCCCAATCGGTCGTATGGATTTGTGTCAGATTAGTATTTGTTTCGAGCAGATTGGCAGCATCCCTGTCTTGACGTAGCGGGCTACGTCAAGACAGGGAAGTGGCTAAGATGCCTATAGAAATGCTGATAAGGCAAAATAGACCTTGAATTGAGGTCATCATGACCAAGTGTCGCTCTAATGACCGATTGAGGGTATTATCGACATCCGAAGACAGACGGTAATTATTCTCAAACATTATTGTGCCGGCCATCTTATGTTTGCTTTCCATAACAGTGTCTGTCCTTGTTTAGTATCTTATCACATCTCTTTTCAAATCCCCATTATTCTGCTTGTCACTATATATGTGCGTTGAGCAACGGTTCCTTTGGCCATCTCCTCTGAGTGCCAAATTGGACCGTCTGCTTTGCTTGTCAAACATCAGTCCTTCTCTCAGTGAATGATGGGGGCATCAGACATTCAGAATTCATCTGTAGGCAACCATTCAGTATTTAGAATTTCGAATTATCAATCGGCATACCGCTGTGCCTTGGCCATAGGCCATGCGCAGGACATAGGCGCCCGAAGGTAGGTCGGTGAGGTCAAATTGGGTGGTTACGGAAGGAGAAGTGAAGGTCAGCTCCTTCACCATGCGGCCCGCGTTGTCGTAAACTTCAACCCTATGGATGGGCAACCCCTCTATGGTAACCATGCCAGTGGTAGGATTAGGATAAGTTTTGAACAGAATAGTCTGGTCGGCAGAGTGTATGCCTTCGGGCTGGGTGATGGTGAGCATTAGCGTAACGATACTGTCACATCCCTCAACGGTCTGGCCGATATAGTCATATTGTCCACTAGTAGTGTAGGTGTTACCATGCCAAGTGTAGGTGATTTCAGCAGTGTCGACAATGGTGTCATGGGTGCTATAATGGAGGGTCAGATGGAGTGTCACCACGCTGTCGCAGCCAACAGAATTCTGCTGGGTGTAGACAGGACCTTCGGTAGATTGGTAGTAGGTTTCCCCATGCCATACAAATTGGTCGCAGGCTGTCTGGTAATCGTCAAAGGCAGTGCTGTGGTTTATGGTCAGGTGCAGGTTGACCGTACTGTCGCAACCCACCGAGTTGCGGGTGGTAAAGGTGGTCGTGTCGGTACTGTGGTTAAATACATTCCCATGCCAGATAAGGCTGTCGCAAGCAGTCACCTCATAGTTGCTGGAGGTGCTGTGGTTTATGGTGAGGTGCAGGGTGACCGTGCTGTCGCAACCCTCCATGTTGGTGAGGGTGACATGGTCAGTGTCGGTACTGGCCGTGTAGGTATTGCCGTGCCAGATGATGCTGTCACAGGCTGCAAGCACTTCAGCTCCTGCGCTGCTGTGGTTGACCACAAGGTGCAGGTTGACCACGCTGTCGCACCCCTGACTGCTGGTGTAGGTATAGGTAGGTGTGGTGGTGTCCATGGTGTAGAATCCGCTATGCCAGGTAACGCTGTCGCAAGCCACCAAATTCTCCACCACGGTGTCGAGTGGGCTGATAACAAGGTGCAGGTTGACCACACTGTCGCAGCCCTGTGAGTTAGTGGCCGTATGGGTGGGCAGTGAAGTGCTGGCGGTGTAGGTAGTACCGTGCCAGGTAAAGCCGCCGCATGTGGTGTGGTCCTCCACAACATTGTTGCTGTGGTTGACCGTCAGGTGCAGTGTGGTCACGCTGTCGCAGCCTATAGAATTCTGAGTTTGGAAAGTGGGGCTAAAGGTGCTGGCGGTGTAAACAGTGCCATGCCATACAAGGCTGTCGCAGACGGTCTGTTCCTCAATACCAGTCGTGCTGTGATTAATAGTAAGATGCAGGGTAACGAGGCTGTCGCAGCCATATTGGTTCTGCATGATGGCTGTGGGAGTGTTGGTATTGGAGGCATAGGTGGTGCCGTGCCATTCAAGGCTGTCGCAGGCCACCTGGTTATCAATGCCGCTGCTGCCGTGGTTGATGGTTAGGTGCAACATGACCACGCTGTCGCAGCCCGTTGAGTTCTGTGCCACATAGATGGGGGCGTTGGTGGAGGAGGTGTAGGTGGTGCCGTGCCAAGTATAGCTTTCGCAGGCAGAGACCACCTGAATGTTGGAGGTGCTGCTATGGATGGTCAGGTAAAGGGTGTCGACGCTGTTGCAGTTATAGCCCTCCACATTGTAGTCGTGGGTATAGGTGCCGCTGGTGGTGTAGTAGGTACCATGCCATAAATAGGCATCGCAGGTGTCCACATGGTAGACCTCATGGGCATGGCTATTCATGGTCAGGTGCAACGTGTCTACACTGGGACAGCCGACGGCGTTGACATAGTTATAGAGATAGGTGCCCGTACTGTCGTAGGTATTGCCGTGCCAGGTGTAGCCCTCGCAGGCGGTGACATACTCATCCCCATGGGTACTACGGTTGATAGTGAGGTTGAGCAGTACCAGACTGTCGCATCCAAAAGCATTTTGGGTGAGATAGGTCGGCGTGGTGGTGCTGGAGGTATAGGTGGTGCCGTGCCAAGAGTAGCTGTCGCAGGCCGTCACGTTCTCTATGGCCATGTCGCTTTGATGAACCGTTAGATGCAGGGTGACAACGCTGTCGCAACCCGCCGCATTGGTCTCGGTATAGGTGGGTGTGGTGGTATTGACAATATAGGTGTTGCCATGCCAAACAAAGCGGTCGCAGGCGGTTTGGTTGTCAATACCAGTATTGCTGTAGTTGACAGTCAGATGGAGGGTGACCACACTGTCGCAGCCCGCAGCATTGGTGGTGGTGTAGGTGGGGCTGTCGGTGGAGGCGGTGTAGTTATGTCCATGCCAGGTGTAGCTGTCGCACACGGTGTGCCACTCGGCTCCCTCATTGCTGTTGCGTACTGTCAGATGGAGGGTGACGATGCTATCGCAGCCCGCGGCATTCTGCTCTACATAGGTTGGGGCTTGAGTCGAGGCAGTATAGGTGGTGCCGTGCCAAGTGTAGCTGTCGCAGACGTTCTGGATTTCAATGCCGGTGTTGCTGTGGTTGATAGTCAGGTACAGTGTGTCGACATTGGTGCAGATGGAGCCGGGCTGGTGATGGTCGTAGGTGTATACGCCCCCTGTGGTATAGGTCTGACCGTTCCAGCGGTAGTTGTTGCAGGCGGTCACCCAATAGGAGGTGTCTTCGTGGATGCTGATGGTGAGGTGGAGGGTGTCGGTGCTGGCACAGCCTGCCGAGTTGGTGTAGTCATATGAATATACCCCCGTGGTGGTATAGGTAGTGTCGTGCCAGGTGTAGCGGTCACAGGCCTGCTGGTTGTAGCTGTCGTGGGTGCTGTTATGGATAGTAAGATTCAGTGTAACGGTGCTGTCGCAACCCACGGCGTTCTGCTCGACAAAGGTGGGGGTGGCCGTGCTGGTGGTATAGGTGATGCCATGCCAGGTGTAACTGTCGCAGGCGGTCTGGTTTTCTGTTCCGGCAGTGCTGTAGTTGACAGTTAGATGCAGGGTGACCGTGCTGTCGCACCCCATAGCGTTTTGCTCAATATAAGTTGGCTCTGTGGTACTGGCGGTATAGGTGGTGCCGTGCCAAGTATATCTGTCGCAGGCCACTTGGCTGTCAATGCCGCTGTTGCTGTGGTTGACGGTCAGGTGAAGGGTGACCGTGCTGTCACAGCCCATGGCATTCTGCTCTACGTAGGTGGGCTGGGTTGTGCTGACGGTATAGGTGGTGCCATGCCAGGTGTAGCTGTCGCAAGCCACCTGACTGTCTATGCCAGTGTTGCTATGGTTGACGGTCAGGTGTAGCGTCACCGTGCTGTCGCAGCCCACTGCGTTTTGCTCTATAAAGGTGGGCGCGGTGGTGCTGGCGGTGTAGGTAGTGCCGTGCCAGGTATAGCTGTCGCAGGCGGTCTGTGTTTCCACACCCGAGGTGCTGCTGAGGATAGTCAGGTGCAGGGTGGTCACGCTGTCGCATCCACCGACATTTTGGCTCGTATAGGTTGGTGTGGAGGTGCTGGCCGAGTAGGTGGTTCCATGCCAGGTGTAGCTGTCGCAGGCGGTCTGGGTGTCAACTCCCTCATTGCTGTAGTTGACGGTCAGGTGCAAGAAGGTTACACTGTCGCATCCTTGGGTATTGGTAGTGGTATGGCTGGGAGTATTGGTGCTGGCGGTGTAGGTGGTGCCATGCCAGGTGTAGCTGTCACAGGCATTTTGCACGTCGAATCCTACTGTGCTATGATTGATGGTCAGGTGTAGGGTCACAACGCTGTCGCAGCCATCGGCGTTCTGTGCAACAAAGGTGGGCGTGGTGGTGCTGGACGTATATGTGGCACCATGCCACACGAAACTGTTGCAGGCCACTTGGTTTTCAATGCCGCTATTGCTGTGGTTGACTATCAGATGCAAGGTAACGGTGCTGTCGCATCCTGCCGCATTTTGCTCGACAAAGGTGGGTGTATTGGTGCTGGCAGTGTAGGTAACACCGTGCCAGGTGTAGTTGTCGCATGCCACCTGATTGTCAATGCCCGTGTTGCTGTAGTTGACCGTCAGGTGGAGGGTGACCGTGCTATCGCAGCCTAATGCATTCTGTTCAACAAAGGTGGGTTCGGTAGTGCTGGCGGTGTAGGTGGTGCCATGCCAGGTATAGCTGTTGCAGGCCGTTTGCTGATCTATGCCAGATGTGCTGTTGTTAATGGTCAGGTGGAGGGTCACCGTGCTGTCGCAGCCGGCCACATTCTGTGTGTTGAAGATGGGCTCGGTAGTGCTGGCGGTATAGGTGTTGCCGTGCCAGGTGTATGAGTCACAGGCCGTGTGGGTCTCTATGCCGGTGGTGCTGTGATGGATGGTCAGGTTTAGGGTGACGGAACTGTCACAGCCGGTTCGGGCATGCATATGATAGGTGGGCGAAATGGTGCTGGCATAGTAGGTTTCTCCATACCAGAAGAAGGAATCGCAGGCCGACTGCTCCACTATTGTCTGATAATTGTGGTCCAATGTCAGGTGTAATGTAGCCGTACTGTCGCAGCCATGGACATTGAGGGTGCTATAGGTTGGCGTATTGGTGCTGGCCGTATAGGTGACATCATGCCATGTGTAGCTGTCACAGGCATGAACGGTATCAATGCCAAAGGTGCTGTTGTTGATGGTAAGGAAGAGGGTGTCGATATTGGTACATGAGGACGACTCTTGGGTGTGGTCATAAGTGTAAACGCCGCTGGTGGTATAGCTCTGGCCATTCCATGAATAGTTGTCGCAGGCAGTTACGTAGAAGGAGGTGTCGTCGTGGTGGCTGATGTTCAGGTGGAGGGTGTCGGTGCTGGCACATCCGGCCGCATTGATGTAGTGATATTCATATACACCCGAGGTATTGTAGGTGGTGTCGTGCCAGACAAACTCTTCGCAGGCATCCTGGAAGACGGCATTGTGGGTGCTGTTGTTCAGGGTCAGGTGCAGCGTCACCGTGCTGTCGCAGCCCTGAACATTCTGTTCTACATAAGTGGGAACTGTGGTGCTGGCAGTGTATGTGATGCCATGCCAGGTATAGTTGTTGCAGGCCGTTTGGACATCAATGCCGCTATTGCTGTGGTTGACGGTCAGGTGCAGTGTCACCGTGCTGTCGCAGCCTTGGGCATTCTGTTCTATATAGGTCGGGGCGGTCGTGCTCTCGGTGTAGGTGGTGCCATGCCACACAAGGCTGTCGCAGACGGTCTGGGTTTCAATGCCGCTATTGCTGTAATTGACGGTCAGGTGCAAGGTCACCGTGCTGTCGCATCCCACTGCATTTTGTGCTATATAGGTGGGGTCATTGGTGCTAGCGGTATAGGTGTTGCCGTGCCAAGTGTAACCGTCGCAGGCGGTCTGTTCGTCTATTCCAGTGGTGCTGGAACGGATGGTTAGATGCAGATGTACGGTGCTGTCGCAGCCAGCGGCATTGTCACTGGTATAGGTGGGGGTATCGGTACTGGCGGTATAGGTGCTGTCGTGCCAGGTGTAACTGTCGCAGGCGGTATCAGTTTGGATGCTGTGGTTACTGTAGTTGATGGTCAGGTTAAGGGTCACTGTGCTATCACAGCCCGCAGCGTTCTGCTCGATATAGGTGGGGGTATTGGTGCTAGATGTGTAGGTGTTGCCATGCCAGGTGTATGTGTCGCAGGCGGTTTGGACTTCTACACCGCTGTTGCTGTAGTTGACCGTCAGGTGCAGATACACGGTACTGTCGCAGCCTGCGGCATTCGGCAGGTCATAGGTGGGTGTGGTGGTACTGGCCGTATAGGTAATGCCATGCCACATGTATCGATCGCAGGCGGTGACGGTATCTATGCCTGTGGTGCTATTCAAGATAGTGAGGTGCAAGGTTACTATGCTGTCGCAGCCCTCCGCATTCTGCTCTATATAGGTGGCTTCGGTGGTACTGCCATAGGCCGTGCTATGCCAGGTGTAGCTGTCACAGGCAGTATGGGCTATCTCTCCGCTGCTACTATGGTTTACTGTCAAATGGAGTGTCACCACACTGTCGCAGCCCGCCGCATTGGTAACCGTATGGGTTGCGTTGTCTGTGGAGGCGGTGTAGGTATTACCATACCATATGAAGCTGTCGCAGACCACCTCACTTTCTATTCCTTCGGTGGCATGATTTATCGTCAAATGCAGGGTGTCGGTGCTGGCACAGCCGGCCGCGTTGGTGTAGTTATATGGGTAAACTCCACTGGTCGTATAGTTTGTGCCATGCCAGTTGTATGTCTCACATGACGTCTGGACATAGCTGTCATGACTGCTCTGGTTTATCGTCAGCTGCAGGGTGACCAAACTGTCGCAGCCCATATCATTTTGTTCTATGTGGGTGGGTCCGGTGGTACTGGCTGTGTACATAGTGCCATGCCATGCAAAGCTATCACATGCAGTAATTGCTTCAACGCCAAAGGTCATGTGGTTGATGGTCAGGTGCAGCGTATCCGTACTTGCGCAGCCCTGGGCATCGGTGTAGTCGTACTGATAAACGCCACTGGCCGTATAGACTGAGTCATGCCACTCGTATGTTTCACATGATGACTGTGTATAGCTTACATGACTGCTGTGGTTGATGGTCAGGTGCAGCGTCACCGTGCTGTCGCAGCCCACTCCATTCTGCTCTATATATGTAGGTTCATTGGTGCTGACCGTATAGGTACTGTCGTGCCAGGTATAGCTGTCGCAGGCGGTCTGGGTGTCTATGCCTGTACTGCTGTGGT
>R25__coassemble_177_pt1 | contig 40978 bp, 35 predicted proteins | sample R25__metabat2_high_PE_017 | metagenome-assembled genome bin R25 | reverse complement strand
CGCCACATTGAGAAATACGAGCAAGAATCAGTCATACTTTGTACTAGAGCGTTTAAAATTAATGGTCAATTAGATGGCAATTATATGTAAAATAAATTTGAGCAATTACTTACCTTTGCCAAACAGCTTCGCCGTAGTTTTCCTCTTGGGGAAATGAAGATATAATACCCATAGAATGTCATTGGGCGAAAGCCGGGCCCAAGAGTTTATACCAATGAATTGCCCTCGCCAAAGACCGTCTTCAGCACCTTCTCGCGCACATCTTTCTTCAGGCGTATCTGCAATATGGCCTCCACGGGCTCCTCATCTGGCCGTCCTTTTTCTACATACACCTTGGGGTAGGTGATGACGTCGATTTCACGCATCGACAAGTTTCTTGCAAAATTTTCAAGTTGCAGGAGACTCAGACGTACATTTCCGTTGAGAATTTTGCTGAACTGGCTTTCCGATGTTCCCATATACTCTGCGGCTGCCGCCTGAGTTAAATTTCTATCACGCATTATCTTCCTAATATTGCTAATAATTTCTTCTGAAAACATTGTTCTTCACTTTCTTTAAATGCAAAAATACTAATTGATTTTCAATACATATTGTCAGAAAATGAAATTAATATTCAAAAAAGAGGATGAAATATTTCATTATTTGAAATTAAATTAATATCTTTGCAATTTGATAACGAAAAGAAAGTATGAAGACTATGAACTCTATCTCCATGAATCAGACTCATTTAAAAGAAGACAAAAAAAAATAACAATCTAGATAAAAAAACTAAATAGTTGCAATTATGAAGAAAAAAATGAAAAATTACGAGCAGCCCACTGTCAAAGTGGTGCGCTTTATGGTTGAAGGAGGTTTCGCCGGATCTGACCCAAGTATAACAGGAGAAGGCACTGGTGATGGAGACGATTGGGGGGATTTGTTCGGTCCTACCCCAAGTAATAACAATGATAAACCATACTTCAATGTTCAGTCATTTGAAAGATAGTTAATATTCAAAAAATAAAAAAATGAAGAAATCCGTTTTAAGAAATCCGTTTTATTAGCGACTTTTGCCATTGCCGCAATAGTCGTGACCTCTTGCAAGAAAGAGGAAGTCAACGTAACTGGTCCGTCATTAACTGTCTCGTTAGAGGCGATGGACTTGGAGGACAACGATGCTAAAACCATTTACAATCCTACTACTGGACAATTTCTCTGGAAACGCTCTGATAAAGTAAGAGTGTATGACAATACCTTTCGTAGCATTGTATATGTTGACGAACAAGCGTCAGCCTCCTACAATTACTCTACACACCAATACTCTGGGAGTTCCAACATCCACAATTTAGTGGTTTCTACGGATCCTGTAGATTTTGGTGGCTGCATGAGCCTTAACGACGAAAGTGATTATTTCTATGCTTTCTACCCTTCTTACTATGTAAACCACACCAGCAATGGATTCGAGTACAATATTCCTGCCAAGCAATTAATTGACAACAATTTAAATGTTGACAAAATAGACGAGATGCACCTCACTCGATTCCCAATGGCGCGTCGAACTACTGGCAATAATTTCAAAATGATGAACTTATGCGGAGGACTAAAATTGACTCTCCAAAAAAGTGGTGTCAAAGTGAAGTCAATCCAATTCCGTACTTTGGGCAATCAACAGGTTTCAGGTACGTTCACTGTCACTTTCTCTGATGTGGTTAGTGGCAATAATACTGAGTATGGCGTACCATCTCTGAACCCGGTCGCTTCCAACATTAATTACTCCACCCGGGCCACTACGCTGGAACTCAACGAACCTGTTTCGATTGATAATGCCCGAGACTTCTACATAGCTCTTCCTCCTGCGACGTACGCTAATGGTTTCGAAATCATTATCACAGATGAGAACAACAATATCGCCAACATCAAAACAACCCGTTCGGCCACTGTTACCCGCAACAAGATCAACAGACTCAACATTTCCTCAACCTTGCTTGACAATTTAGGCGGCTTCCACGAAGGCCACGGCAAATTCTCCATCAATCCTGATGGTGACCAGGTCTATATTGCTCCAGGCAACCTTCAATGGAACAACGGCAACTGGCAGTTTGCCAACGAGCAATACGAAGTCATGACCTTAGGGTGCGATGGGCAATACGACCCTGATGCATACAACTGGGATTTGTTCCACTTCAGCCTTCAGAAAAAGTCAGTATCCTTCCTCATCGATACGTCGGGGCATAATCATTGGCAAACAGGCGAACTCATTATTGACTATATAGGGTATCATAATCCTTGGACTCAAACGGGTCGGTACTTTACCGGAGATAATAATGACTTCGGCAAGTCAAACAATAGCGCAGATTACCAAATCACTAGACCGAGTCTTACATACGTCGGTAATCCTCCGGTGTTAACAGCAAATAATGGTGAGTTCCCTGTTTATCGCAACTGGGGTCTGGCTTTCGGAGAGAATTCCAAATGGATGGTTCTTGATGGTAGCGAATACATGCACATGTTTGTTAGTCGTATTGAAAACAACCAATGCCATTGTCACATCAATGGCAATGTAGTATCTTTCACTCATGTGGTCATAGATGGTGATGATGGTATCAAACATCCAGGAATTCTTATTTTCCCTGACAACTGGGTCAACGGTTATACAGATGAGACCATCAATCAACAAATAACTTGGAATGCAAATTGGGTATTAAACCAGCAAGGCCAGGGCTGGTGGTCTCTTGCACAACAATATCCGATGTCTATAGATATTTATCGAATCCTTGAGGCTGCTGGATGCGCATTCTTCCCATGCACTGGTTATGCAGGAGGCATGTCACTCCCTGCGACTCTCTATGGCGCAGCATGCCTTACCCAAGCCACCTCCGATGCCCGTTGTCACTACTGGACACGTGAGATTGCTAATAATCAAAATCCCGCTATATATGACCCAGAAGGGATAGATGCAAGCAGTAACATTAAGATTTTTTCTGACGAAAACAGGACCATACTATTACAGAATAAAACTCCTGACACATATGCTGCTGTACGTTTGTTCATGCGTGTTCCCACTTCAAGCACTAACAACTAAGAAGTTAACCTTTAGGTTGGACTATAGGTTTTGACCCGAAACGAAAAGGATCCCCGCGTGTCACGGGGGTCCTTTTATTTTGAGGACGGACGCACGATTGACTGATTCCGAAATGCCCCACTTCCACCTACCGCTATTACATGTCCGCTATTTCTACACATAAGAGATTCTAACTTGCCGGTACTATTATTTTGCCGAATGGAAAAAAAGTTGTATTTTTGCAGTCTGAAAAAAGAATATGCCATGAACGCTCCTCGCCGCAGATACCCCATAGGGATACAGACTTTTTCCGAGATTAGAAGCGGAAACTACGTCTATGTCGACAAGACCGACTTAGTATGGGAGTTGGCCAATTCGGTCAAATACACTTTCCTCAGCCGCCCCCGCCGCTTCGGCAAGTCGCTGCTGACCACCACGCTCAAGTCCTACTTCGAAGGCCGGAGGGATCTGTTCGAGGGCCTGAAGATAATGGACTATGAGGAAGAATGGCGGCAGTACCCGGTGATACACCTGGACCTGAGTCTTGCCAAGAGCAAACAGCAGGCCGACGAGCTACAACGGTATCTTAACTTGATGATGGACCGTTTGAAAGCCTATGGCTCTGACGATTTGGAGAAGCTGCCTGGCGAGCGGCTGGAAGGAAAAATTGAGCGGGCGTATAAAGAAACTGGCAAACAGGTGGTGGTCCTGATTGACGAGTACGACGCGCCGCTGCTGGATGTGCTGCACGAAAAAGAAAGGATGGAAGGGATGAAGGAGGTGATGAAAGAGTTCTTTCAGCCACTGAAGGCCTGCGAGGCAATGATACGGTTCTGTTTTCTCACAGGCATCACCAAGTTCAGCCAACTGAGCATCTTCTCTACCCTGAACAACATCATGAATGTCTCCATGATGCCGAAATACTCTGCCATCTGCGGCATCACCGAGGAGGAACTGACCACGGTTTTGAAAGAGGACATCGCCATGCTGGCAGAGGCTTACAAATGCTCGCCCGAAGAGATGCACACACTGCTGAAAAGGCAGTACGACGGATACCATTTCTCGGGGCGCGGACCAGAAGTATACAACCCCTACAGCTTGATAAACTGCTTTGATCAGAAAGAAATAAAGAACTACTGGTTCGAGAGCGGCACGCCCACCTTTCTCTTCCACCAGATGCAGCGTTTCGGCACCGACATCACGCAGATGGACAACATCAAGGCCACAGAATCTGGATTCAACCGCCCTACAGAGACACTGACCAACGCCCTGCCGTTACTTTACCAAGCCGGATACCTGACCATCAAGGGTTACGACCGCGAGCTGGGTAACTACACATTGGGCATTCCCAACATGGAGGTGCGTGTAGGCCTGACAGAGGGCCTGTTGCCCTACTATGCTGGCTTAGAGCAGGAAGACGTACTACAGGGCGGTGCGCAAAAAATGTGGCTGGCATTGCGCGACGGCGACATCGACCGCTGCCTTGGGGAGTTGAAAGCCTTTCTGGCAGGCGTGCCATACGTGGAGGGCTTCAAGGAGAAACTGAGTGAGGCCGCCACCAAAGAGGGATTCTATGAATACACCTTCTACCTCATCCTCTCCATGCTCAACGTCTATGTGCAGACCCAGGTGAAGTGCAGCACCGGCCGCGTGGACATGATAGTTTACGCCCCAGACACCATTTATCTCTTCGAATTCAAGGTGAAGAGTACCGCTGCCAAGGCCGTGCGCCAAATAGAGGAACAGAACTATGCCGACCGCTTTGCCACCGACCCCCGCCAAGTGGTAAAGGTGGGCGTAAACTTCGACATAGACACCTGGACCATAGAGGACTGGCAGACCCTCAAAGACTGATATTTGACAACACAAACAATCCCACTTAGCAAAAAATAAATGATTATCCGCTATCGTCCGAAATATGAAATCGCGTCTCTCCGAGACGCAGTCGGATGATTGGTTTTCAAGCACCACACTGCGCTGCGCTTGTATGGTGTTATTGAGATTAAGCCTCTACGAGGCTTTTTCGGGCCATTGCGGATAATCATAAAAATAATACTCAATTCGAGTAAAAGCAATAGAAAATCACTCTTTTATATCAACTTTATCCTTATGGTGGGTTCTATTTATTTGTTTTCGTGTCGCGTCCCTATCGGGACGCATCTGTTTGCCTCAGATAATCACCGCACTACGTACGGTGTTATTCATATCTCACCCCGATGGGGTGATTAATAGAAGTTTCCTTATGAAGAAAGTTCTTTTAGCCCTTGCTGCCGTGGCCATGGTTGCCTGTCTCAGCTCCTGCAAGAAAACCTGCACCTGCACCTCCTATGTCGGTGGCTCTGTCGTCTCCACCACAGAGGTAAACCTCAGCGACTATAATGGCGTGAAGAAATGCAGCGACCTGCCGCTGAACAACTACTCCACTGCCATTGAGACCGGAGTGATGTGCAAATAATGCCTCGGCCATCTAGGCAAGAGAAAACCTCCAACCGCAACAAATAGCGCTTGGAGGTTTTATTTATTACGCTCTAGTACAAAGTATGACTGATTCTTGCTCGTATTTCTCAATGTGGCGTGTCTTCGACACGCTGAGTAGTAGGGGTTTCGCTATCCCCACACTGCGCTCCCGTTGGTCGCTTAGTATGGGGTTATTGAGATTCAGCCTCTTCGAGGCTGCTAAAAATCAGTCTATTATCAAACTAGAGCCATTTATTATAGGCCGCCGAAGATCTAAGCGGATGTTCAATCCTGTTTCTTCTTGCCAAAACCAAAAGTGGGCAGCTCCACATTACGGAAAGCCGAAAGGATGGGGTTGCCGGAAGGTGCCTCATTGCCGTAGATTTCGGCAATCAAACTCTTATATTTTTCCATCAACACCTTGCGACGGATTTTAAGGGTAGGCGAAAGCAGTCCGTTATTGGCCGTCCACTCGTCGGCTACCAGGCGGAAGTTCTTGATTTGCTCATGGGCTGCAAAATCGCGGTTGCATACGGCAATCACCTCGCGATATTTCTCCTTCACCTCTGGCAAAGACAGCAATGTGACATTGTCACGATAGTGCAGATGGTGTTTCAGTGCCCAATAGTGCAAGGTATTGAAATTGGGCGAAATGATGGCCGATGCGCTCTTCTCGTTTTCGCCCACCACCATCACCTGTTCGATATACTCCGACTCGCGCAACTTGTTCTCCAGCAGCTGTGGGGCAATATACTTGCCTGCCGACAGTTTAAAGATGTCCTTCTTACGGTCAGTGATGCGCAGATACTTGGGACCGCCGATACCCGTGCCCACCATCTCACCCACGTCGCCCGTGTGGAACCAGCCTTCACTGTCAATCACCTGGGCTGTATATTCTGGGTCTTTATAGTAGCCCATCATCACATGTGGCCCACGGGTGAGGATTTCACCATCCTCGGCAAACTTCACCTCCACCCCTTCCAGGATGGGACCCACGGTGCCAATCTTCACCCAGTTCTTGGCCGGATTGTTGACAGCGATGACCGGCGAAGTCTCCGAAAGTCCATAGCCCTCATGGATATAGATACCCGCAGCGGCAAAGGTGCGCAGCATCTTGGGCTGAATACTGCTGGAGCCGGTGATGACACAGAGCTCGTGGCCACCGAACTTCTCGCGCCAATGGCGGTAGACCATGCGGTCATAGAACCACTGTGACAACTGATAGAACAGCTGCATCCGCTGCAAGTTGGAATAGTCCCAGCGAGAACCGTGGACAAAAGCGCGGTCGTAAATCTTCTTCTTGATGCCGGTGAAATCCTTGCCAGCGGCATAAAGCTTGTCGTACACCATCTCCAGCACCCGTGGCACGGCGCAGAAACCGTCGGCATGCAACTCCTGCATATTCTGCTGGATGGTGCCCATGTTCTCGGCATAGTAAATACCCACGCCACGATACTGAAAATGATAGTTCATGCTGCGCTCATAGATGTGGTTCAACGGCAGAAAGCTGAGGGCCTTAGAGCCGGCCGGCATATAGTTCACCTTGGCGTGAGCCAGGAAATTGCTGCACAGATTGCGGTGTGAGAGCATCACCCCTTTAGGGTCGCCCGTGGTGCCGGAGGTATAGATAAGGGTGGCACAGTCTTCTGGGCGTATGGTCTCCTTCAGATGAGCCAACATGGGGACGTTCTTGTCCTTGGTACTGATGCCCAACTTCAGAATGTCGAACGTGCGCGGATAGCCCTCAATCTTTTCCAGCGTGTAGACCTTGGGGGCGTTCTCCAATTTCTCCAGTGCCGGAGCCACACGGCGGAGCATAATGTGGTTGCTGACAAACATATACTGTGCCTCGCTGTGGCTGATGATGTGCATATAGTTCTCCACACTCAGGATGGGATAGATAGGCACATGAATGACCCCCGTGAGGGCACAGGCCATGTCGGTAAAATTCCACTCGGGGCAGTTGGCCGTCATCGTAATAATCTTGTCGCCCGGTTTCAGCCCCATTTCCAGCAGTCCGCAGGCCATATAGTGGGCTATGTCGTAATACTTCCGTGAGCTATATTTGACCCATTCTCCTTTCTCTTTGGCGCAGAGAACATCCTCTTTGTCAGGAAATTGTTCCAAGAGGTAATCCAGCAGGTCGAAAGTGCGTGTTATTTCCATTTCCTATTCTTTATCAAATTTGCAAATATACGACTATTTTTTGAAATACAAACAATATTTTTTCTCACCCTTGCACTCCTAGGTGCGCCATCTATCCTATTTATGGAGCCTGTCCTGAACTTTTTTTATTGTATAATAGTTTTTTTTTGTATTTTTGCACGCTAATTTTTGTGCCTTTAAAGATGAATATAATAATTGCAGGAGACGGAGAGGTGGGCTTTTACCTCGCAAAATCACTGACCGAACTGGACCACAACATCACTGTGGTGGACCCCAATTCCGAACTGTTGAAACGGCTGGAGAAAGACTCCGACCTCATGACCATCGCGGGTTCCTCCACCTCGCCCAAGGTCCTCGCCGAGGCCAACGTCGGCGACTGCGACCTTTTCTTGGCCGTCCTTCACGACGAGAGCATCAACCTCATGAGCTGTGTCCTGGCCAAAAAACTCCGTGCCAAGAAAACCGTGGCCCGCATCAGCAACACCGAACTCCTCTATCCCCGCCATCGCGACATGCTGCGCGACCTAGGCGTTGACGAGATGGTGTGTCCCGAACGCATTGCCGCCAAGGAAATAACCAATCTCATCAACAACTCTGTGGCCACCGAGTTCTTCGACTTCTCCAGCGGCCTGCTCACCATGTATCTCATCCACTTAGAAGCCGACTCCCCCGTGGCGGGCCACAGTGTCAAGGAACTCATCCAGAACTACAACACCCTCCACGTGCGCATCGTCGCCCTCTTGCGCAACGGCCAGACCATCTTTCCCCACCTCGACACCACTTTCCAGCAGGGCGACCTCGTCTACCTCATCAGCCGCCCCAACCAGTTCGACACCATCAAGCGTGTGGCCGGCAAGACCGATGTGAGCATCAGCAAAGCCATGATAGTGGGAGCCGGGCGCATAGGCCGCTTTGCCGCCCAAACCCTCGAAGACAAAATCCGCATCACCCTTTTCGAAGAGTCCAAACAGCGATGCGACGAAGCCGCCGCCCTCCTCAACAAAACGCTCATCATCAACGGCGATGCCACCGACATCGAACTGCTCAAAGAAGAGGGCCTGCAAAACACCGACGCCTTTATATCCGTCACCGACTCCTCTGAGACCAACATACTCACCTGCCTCCATGCCAAGAAACTGGGTGTCCATCGCACCATAGCCCTGGTGGAAAACACTGGCTTCATCAGCCTCTCGCAAGACATCGGCATCGACACCATCATCAACAAGAAACTCATCACCGCCAGCTACATCTCGCGTTTCATCGTCAAAGGCGACGCCGTCCGCAGCAAGTGGCTCAGCGGCACCAACGCCGAGCTGGTAGAATTCAACGTAGGCCGTCGCGCCCCTGCCACCCGCCGCACCATCCGCGAGCTCTCCCTCCCCCAAGGGTCCACCATCGGCGGCATCATCCGCGGCAACCAAAGCATCCTCCCCACCCGCGACACCCAGATTGAGGCCAAAGACAAAGTCATCGTTTTCGCCCTGCCCAAAGTGATGGACCAAGTGGCCCGACTGTTCGAATAAACCCATCCTCCCCTACCCGTGCGCACCCACCTCCACTCCCATCCAGACCAACGTCCCGCCCAACGGCTGGGGCTGCGCCGGTTCAACTTCCCCCTCATCGCGCGCCTCACGGGCGTCCTCCTCATCTACTTGGCCTTCAGCCTCGTGCTGCCCCTAGTCGTCTCCCTTCTCTACCACGACGGAGCCCAGTTCTCCATCCTCGTCTCGGCCATGCTCATTCTCATGACGGGCCTCTTCCTGCGCAATATAGTGGGTCGCCGTGCCACCTTCGACCTCAAAGAAACCGAAAGCTACTGGTTCACCACCATCATCTGGCTCGTCCTGCCCCTATGTGGCACCCTGCCATACCTTATATCGGGCAGCCTCGGCACCCTCACCGATGCCCTCTTCGAGTCCTTCAGCGGCTACACCACCACCGGCTCTTCCATCCTCTCGCGCCCCGAAGAATTGCCCCCCAGCCTCATTGTCTACCGCTCTTTCACCCAGTGGGTGGGCGGCATCGGCTTCATGCTTTTCGTCGTGGCCATCCTGCGCAAACTGGGCGTAGGAGGCGAGCAACTATACGAGGCCGAATTCTCAGGCACCCGCCAGCGCAAGCTCCATCCCCGCCTCTCCAAGAGTGTCACCCGCCTCTTCACCATCTACACCCTCCTCACCGTCGTCATGCTGGTGCTGCTTCTATTGGGCGGCACACCCCTCTTCCAATCCCTTTGCCTAGCCTTCAGCACCGTCTCCACCGGTGGCTTCGTCCCCAGCAGTACAGGCATTGCCACCCTCAGCCCCGGTGCCATCGTCATCGTCACCCTCTTCATGGTGCTCAGCGGCATCAGCCTAGCCCAGCTCTACCACCTCTTCACCTTTCGCTGGAAGGGGCACTGGCGCGATGAAGAACTCTGGACCTACCTGGCCATCTTCGCCGTCATGGTCCTCATAAGCACCGGAGCCTTCACCTCGGCAGGCAACGACATCCTCTCATCCCTTTCCTACAGTCTCTTCCACATAGCCTCCACCATGTCCTCCTGCGGCTACTATCTGCCCAAGCCCACCCATTGGTCCTTCCTCGTCAGTGTACTCACCTTCCTCCTCATCCTCATGGGAGCCTCGGCGGGCTCCACTGGCGGCGGCATCAAAATATTCCGCGTCATCACCATTAGCAAATACATCAGCAACTACTTCACCCACATGATACACCCCAACGCCGTCACCTGTGTCAAGGTAGGCAGCCGGGTGGTCGAAGACGACTACATCAACAAGACCTTCGCCTTCGTATTCCTCTACCTCGCCTTCATCTGTGGCGGGGCGTTCATTCTCACCCTCTGTGGCTCCACCATCCCCGATGCCGTCTGTATGGCCGCCGCCAACATCAGCAATCTGGGTCCCTCGCCCCTTATCAACAACCTAGGGGGAGCCCTCGACTATGCACTCCTGCCTCCGCTGGCCAAATGGACCCTCGCCCTGCTCATGGTTGCCGGACGCATCGAGCTCTTCGCCCTCATCGCCATCTTCTCCCCCGCCTACTGGCGGCGAGGATAGCGTCAACAATAAAACCCCTGAGTAGTAAGTCCTAATCACTCATAAGCACAAGCATCATCGCAGAAATCAAATACATACTAAGGTTCTTGGGCATCATGCTCATCGTGGAAGGGGCACTCATCCTCACCTGCCTCATTCCCGCCATCCATTTTGCCGACGGCACTTGGCCCGCCATCACCGCCTCCGGCCTCTTTACCCTCTGTGTGGGACTCCTTCTGTCCGTAACCTTCCGACACGCCCGCCGCATCACCGACAAGCGCATGGCCTATCTCCTAGTCGTACTCATGTGGGTCGTTCTCTCCCTTTTCGGCACCCTTCCCTACCTTGCCACCGGTGTGGTCACCACCTTTGCCGATGCCCTCTTCGAGTCCACTTCCGGCACCACCTCCACCGGTGCCACCATCTTCTCGGCCGTCGAATGGCTGCCCGCCTCCATCCTTCTCTGGCGCAGCATGACCCAGTGGTTCGGCGGTTTCGGCATCGTCCTCCTCGTCCTGGCCTTGGTCCCTTCCATGGGCATCAACAAGTACAGCCTCTACACCGCCGAAGCCTCCGGTGCCGACAACACTGGCAAGCAGACCACTTCCATGGGGGCCACCGTCCGACACACCCTCGGTGTCTACATCCTCCTCACCGCCCTCTTCATCCTCATCCTATGCAAAAGCGGCCTTCACCTCTGGGACTCCGTCAACATCACCTTCACCAACATCTCCTCCGGCGGCTTCTCCATCTACAACAACAGCCTCGAACACCTCACCCACTCCCAGCAATACATCGTTGCCCTCATCATGCTCTTCAGCGGCATCAACTTCTCCATGCTTTACTACTTCCTCACGCTCCAATGGAACCGCCTGCGGGGCAAGTACGACCAACTCCGCTGCTACCTGGCCACCTACCTCCTCGGAGCCCTCTTCGTTGTCCTAGCCCTGGCCCTAAAGATGGGCTACCGTTGGCCCGACGCCCTCCGTTGCGGCCTAGTGCAAACCATCAGCGTCCTCACCACCACCGGCTCCCTCGTAGCCGACACCTCACAGTGGTGGGTTCCCATCACCTTTCTCTTCGTCCTCCTCATGCTTTGCGGTGGCATGGCCGGAGCCACCACCGGCGGTCTTAAAACCATGCGCGTGCTCATCCTCGTGCTAGGCGTGCGCAAAACCCTCCGTGACCGCCTCCACCCCCGTTCGGTCAACCCCGTGCGCCTCAACCGCAAACCCGTCTCCCCCGACATCATCACCAACGTCATGGTCATCTTCCTCGTCTATGCCGCCGTCACCTTTGTCGGCATCATGCTACTCATGCTCAGTGGCATCAGTGCCACCGAATCCATCGGAGCCGCTATTGCCTGCATCACCAGCTATGGCCCCGGCCTAGGCACCTCGGGCGGCTTTGGCTGTTATGTAGGCTTCACCACCGCTGGCAAACTCATCTGCTCCCTCCTTATGCTCATGGGCCGCCTCGAATGCCTCACCCTCCTCATCCTCTTCGTCCCCCGCTTCTGGACTAAAGGATAATGCATTGACTCCAGTTTAATATATGACCGATTCTCTGACAACCTCGAAGAGGTTGAATCTCGCTGACCCCACCCAAGGAACGCCGTGTGGGGTCAGCGATGTCCCTGCATCCCAGCATCTCGTTGAGACACGACATTGAGCCAATATGTCCAAAATCAGTCATAACTGACACTAGAGCGAATGCTTTTTAACCCTCATCGGCTAGGTCATGCCGGAATCATCTATTTCAAAATCGGCACCTGAAGAAAGACTACTGTGAAAAGGTTAGTTCCTTCTTTTGGGCAAATGTGGATAATCCGAATCTATATTTTTAAAAAAAATGCGCTTATATATTAAATGTATAGAAAAAAAATAGTACTTTTGCATTTTGAAATTACGCGTTTATGGAGACCCCTATCATATCACTTAAAGACGTTACTATCAGCCACGAGGAGGGTCCTCTGCTGACCCATGTGAATCTCCGCATCGACCCTGGTGAGTTTGTTTACCTCATTGGCAAGAGCGGCGCGGGCAAGACTTCGTTGCTGCGCACCCTGTATGCCGACCGCGAGATTGAGTCGGGCGAAGCGCAAGTGTGCGGCTTCGACTTGGTGCATCTGAAGCACCGCCAGATCCCCCTGCTGCGGAGGCGCATAGGCATCGTATTCCAGAACTTCCGTCTCCTGAGGGACCGCAACGTGCACGACAACCTGGCTTTCGTGCTGCAGGCCACAGGGTGGAAAAAGGCCGACATAGAGCCACAGATAAGCAAGACCCTGGAGGCAGTGGGCATCGCCGACAAGGCTCAGGCACGCACCACGGGTCTCTCCGAAGGCGAGAAGCAGCGCGTGGGCATCGCACGCGCCCTGATTAACAATCCTGCCCTGCTGCTGGCCGACGAGCCGACGGGCAACCTGGACCCTAAGACCTCTTCGGACATCATGCAACTGCTGGTGGACATCAACCGGCAGACGGGGACGACAATGCTGATTTCGTCGCACGACTTCATGATGATTGACAAGTACCAGTCGCGCATTTTGGTATGCGAGAATGGCACGATTACAGACCCACAACAATAAATATTATTTTTTTGCGTTACTAACCGAAAAAGATAAATTCACTCACACGATGAAGAAACATCTCTTGATAGTCCTGCTGGCCCTGCTGGTGACCCTGCCGACGGGCAGCCTGAAGGCTCAGTATCTGAAAAAGAAACAAACGACCGAGATTGCCCGCGAGGGCAACAACAAACGCCTGTGGCTGCGCAGCAAAGCCGACACCAACTGGCACCCCACGCCGGGCGGCCTGTACGAACAGGTGACCCTGCCCAATACCAAAAAGGGTAAGAAAGTGGAGCCCATCATTGACGAGTGCGGCAAACACAAGGTGCGCGAGTCGGCCTACGACACGGTGTGGAAGTTCACCGCTTTCGACGGCAAGACGTTTTATTTTGTGGACTATGACTACAACCGTTTCCGCCAACTGAAATGGCTGCGCGATGACCAGCGCGACTGGGGAAAATTTGACCCGGTGATGGACTACCTGCGCAGTGCCGGACGTATTCCTATGCATATGTGCGCCATCTTTGCTGTGAACCCCTCGGTGACAGACCAGGACGAGCGCGACGAGCTCATTGCACAAGCTCAGATGGAGGCGGTCATATCGCTGGACTATTTCCGCGACATACTCATCGAGCTGGAGATGAAGAACAAGATTTCCTACAAGGTGGCCGAGGTGGACTGGCGCTACTGGAAGGACGAAGAATTCTACAACGAGCCCCAACGCGAGGAGCCGCTTATCCGCGTGGGCATCGTGTGTGACTTCAGCTCCAAGAAGATTGACCTGCTGCCCAGTGCGGCTCGGAATGCACGCTCCTTTGCCGAGATTAAGTTCTTTGCCAACGATGCCACCATACAACCCTCCTACACAGCCGAGTTGGACGACCTGGCCAACTATCTGAAACAGGAGAAAGGACTGGAGGTGCTGCTGACCGGCTATTGCGACAACGTGGGCACCGAAGCCTACAACATGGGCCTCTCGCGCCAACGTGCCGTGGAGATTAAGAAGGCCTTGATGAGACGCGGCATCGATGAACACCGCATAGAGGTGATTGCCCGCGGCGAGGACAATCCTGTGGGCGACAACAACACGCTCAGCGGCCGCTCGGCCAATAACCGAGTGACGGTGACAATTCAATAAGAATTTCCGCGTTCTTCATTCTGAATTCCAAGTTGGGCTGCGGCCTCTCAGAAATCAGAATTTAGAATTAACAAGAATGGACGGAAAAGGACAATACAAAGCTTTGTGCGAAACAGAGGGAGAGCAAATCCCTCTGTTTCTGCAATATTGGTGGATGGAGACGGTGTGCCACGGCAAGCGTTGGGAGGTAGCTTTTGCCTACGACAGGCAGGGCAACATTGCGGCGGCCATGCCTTATCTCATCGGCTCCAAATGGGGACTGCGCTATGTGCTGCAGCCCCAACTAACGCAATACAGCGGCCCTTGGTTCCGTCCCGAGAGCGACCGTCAGGAAAGCACCCGCCAATTGGTGGAACATTTCAAACGGCTGCGGCTGGCCCTCTTCAACCAGAATTTTGCCCCAACGGTGGAGGATTTGAGTGGATGGAAGGGCTACGACTCCGACACCCGCATCACATACCGTATTGAGGACATCAGCGACCCTGAGCAGGTATTTAGCCACTTCGACAAGCGGCATCGCCAGCGACAAATACGCCACTGCGAGGGGATGCTGCATCCGGTAGAGCTCTCGGCAGCCGACTTTGCCGACTTTCACACCCGCTACTGGCAGTCGCGAGGTGAGCGAGACCTGCTTTCGCAGGAGTTTATGACACGGGTTATCAACGCCGCCCTCAAGCGCGAGCAAGGACTTCTGTTGGGCTTGGCAGACGAGAGCGACATTCTGCGCGGGGCCCGCTTTGTGGCCTACGACAGCCGCTGCGCCTACGCACTCCTTTCTGCACTGAATCCTGAAGTACATCCCGGAGGCACCTCCCCCCTACTCTTCTGGCACATCATAAGGCAGCTGTCCGCCCGCACAAGCAGCTTCGATTTCGAGGGCAGCATGGTGCCCAGCATCGCCTATTCCTACAGCCTCTACGGTGCCCAGCCCACCACCTACTACCAACTCAGCCGCTGTCCCAATCCCTTGCTGCGTGCCCTAATAAAAAAGAAACTATGATCCGCGACGACCTTGTCCATATCGACTATTCCACCCTCGCCATCAGCGACTACAGCCGCAACTATATCTTGCGGCTTCTGCCCAATATTGACTACTATTTGGAGATATATGACCGCTGCATTGAGAGGATGCTCCGTTTGCTGCGCCAGCCACCCGAGAAGCTGACAGTGGTGGACTATGGGGGCGGGCACGGGTTCCTCTCCTGCCTGATGAAGGAGCGTGGTTTCGGAAAGGTCATTTATATCGACTATAACCCGCAAGCAGCCGCCACCGTAAAGGCCGTGAGCGAGCAGTTGGGCTATGGCCCCGACGTGGTGTTGCAGGGCAGCGCTGCCACCCTAGGCCAGTGGTGTCAACAAACGGGTGTGCGCCCCGACGGGCTGTTGGGAATGGATGTGATAGAGCACATTTACCGACTTGAAGACTTCTTTGCCGACCTGTTCGCCATCGCGCCCATGCCCATGATTTTCACTACAGGCTCCACCCCTTTTAACCCATATGTGGTGCGAAGGCTCCGCCGCGTGATGCTCACCGACGAGCACGGCGACGGCACCCAACCCGGTTTCTGCCAACTGCGCCGCCAGTACCTAGCCAAGCATTTGCCACAGCTTTCTGCCCAAGAGCTCGACTACTGGGCCCAACACACACGCGGCCTACGTTATGACGACCTGCTAGAGGCCGTGGCCACCAATACACCCTATGCCAACAGCGACCCCTACAATACCTGCGACCCCTCCACTGGCAGCTGGACCGAGCGCATCCTGCCCATCGAAACCTACCGGCATCTGCTGGCTCCATACGGAGCTCAACTCTCGGTGGCAAGCGGTTTCTATAATACCCACCGCTCCACGGCCAAAGCCCTGCCTTCGCGTCTGCTGAACCTCTTGCTGCGCATAGGTGGCAGGCCATGTCGTTTCTTGGCCCCATTCATCATTCTGCAAATCGATAATCCCTCAGTCCCATGAACATCACGCTACTGGTTATTTCCAAGACCGATATTGCCTACCTGCAGGCAGGCATCGACGAGTACTGCAAACGGCTGAAGCACTATATCCGTTTCGACATAGAGGTGATTCCGGCCCTGAAGGACCAGAAAGGAGCCAGCCCGGACGAAATCAAGGAGCGCGAGGCCGCCCTGCTGCTCAAAAAAGTACAAGGGGCCGACCGCATAGTGCTGCTGGACGAGCACGGTAAGGAGCACACTTCGGTGGGCTTTGCCGACTATCTGCAGCGTCAGATGAACGCGGGCGTGCGCTCACTGGTGTTTGTGGTGGGCGGTGCCTTTGGTTTTGCACCCAGTGTCTATGCCGCCGCCCATGACAAAATATCGCTCTCACAAATGACCTTCAACCACCAGATGGTGCGGCTCTTCTTTGTGGAGCAACTTTACCGCGCCTTCACCATCCTGCGCCACGAGCCCTACCACAACAGCTAGGCACTGCAAGGTGATAGATAACCCCCATACAATAATGGGGACTTCTATAAATCACCCAGAAGGGGTGAGACTATTAATACCACGGTACAAGCCGAAGGCGCAGTGCCGTGATACTCAGACGTCAGTAAACTGCGTCCCGACGGGACGCGACAATGGAAACAAATAAATAGAACACACCTAATAAAAACAACATACTCATGCAACTAAAACTAACATACAACGAAGTAGAACACCTCATCGCCGAGAAATCGGGCAAAGAACTACCCCTCTGTTTTGGCGGGCCCCACACCGTCCGCATCAGCCACAAAGTGCCCCTGATGGGCTCTGTGGGCATCGACATCAACGTAGAAGGGGTGCAGGGTTCCGATGTCATCCTCAGCTTTGGCGGCGGTGCAGGCATCGAATACATGCTACGCGCAGCCATCACCCAAGCCCAGAAACAGAATCCCAACGCCAACATGGTGGAACTGTTTGACGGCAACAAGCTGAAACTCTCTCTGGGCAGCAACCCCAACCTCTCGTCCATGTTTGACAACATCACGTTGCAAGACATACATTTCGACGAGCAGAGCATCATGATAGACTTTGTTCCCCGCGCCACTTTCTCCTAATGCCACTCTCCTATATCCACCACAGCTGCTTTGCCTACAGCGACCCATCCTTTCTCATCGTATACGACTATTGGCGCGACCCGAAGAGAAGGCTGCAAGCCCTGCTCGACGAGGCGTTGGACCAGAAAAAGGAGGTCTACTTTGTCATCTCCCATTTCCACGAGGACCATTTCAATACCGACATCCCCGAATGGTGCCGACAACGGCCGCAGTGGCATCTGCTCCCCTCCTACGACACCGTGCGGCGCCGACGCATAGACAAAAATCTTCCGCTGGCCGTGCTGCGATTTGGCGAAGTGGTGGAGACCCCCCATTTCACCCTCCATGCCTACCACTCCACCGACGTGGGTGTAAGCACCGTCACGGTGCTGCACGACGGCACTACCCTCTACCATGCGGGCGACAACAACAACTGGTATTTCACCGATGAGGACAACCCCGATGCCGACCGGGTAAAAGTATCGCTGGACCAAATGGAGAAACTCTTCCTCTCCACCCTCCGCGACATACGGAAAGACTTTCCGCACATTGACCACGCCATGTTGCCCGTGGACCCACGTCTGGAACAAGAAATGCTGCGCGGGCCCTTCCAATTCCTAAAGGCCATCAACGTGGGGCAGCTGCATCCGATGCACTTCTGTCTTCCGCAAGAAGAGTACTAACGACTCATTTTCAAACCGTACCACACGTCGCGCAAGAGCACAAAGAGGTGCGGAGTGACGTGGATGCTGACAATGCCGATGGCCAGCCAAAGCAGGACTGGCCAAATGCCAGAAACACAGAGGCCAACCACGAAGAGGCCAACAAGGTAGAGGAAGGTGGCAAACAACCGTATGCCGAAGTTGACCGAACTGCGGAACTGAGGGTCCTTGATTTTGTACTTAGTGATGAGGTGTGTGGGGAGATAGACAATCAGATTGCTTAGCAGCCAATATTTCCAGATGGGCAGTATGACGGCCCACACCGTGAGGACCACGGCCAGCAGCGAAAGGAGGCTCTTGCCCCAATTCCACCCTTTGGAGGCGAACCACAGCGGTACGCCTCTTCGCTTGAGGTCGGCGGCAAAAGCGGCCCCTTCGGCATAGAGCGAGGCACGCTGTTCTTCCGACATCTGGGCCATCTGCTCGCTAATATGTTTGCGTGCCATAAAGCGGCCCCATGGGTTGTTCTTCAGTCTCAAGGCCTTCAGGGTCTCCTGTGTCTTGAGGTGGCAGTAGGCGTATTCTTCTTCATAGTGCTCCTTACTCTGCACATTATGCATCTGGCCGCCCAACGCCGTGGCCAAAGCCTCGCGCATCTGGTTGAGGGCCACCGGTTCGTTGCTTTCATACTCGGCCATAAAGGGGCGCACGTCGATGGGCTTGCCTATATTCAAACAGACGTTGTGGTAGACATCCTCGTAGTCGTCATAGTCGATTCCCACGGGTACGATATACAGTGGCTTGTCGCCCAGTTCCTTCTGAGTGCCACAGGCAATGCGGAACATGCCCTTCACCAAGGGCAGCATCTGGTGCTTGTTGTTGTGCGTGCCCTCGGCCATGAGGCACAAAGGCACCCCTTTCTCCAGCACCTCGCGCGAATTCTTGAACACCTCCGCGTTGCGCGACAGCTGGTCGCGCCCGTCCCTGATGCGATAGACCGGACCGATGCGCAGGAAGTTCAACGCCTTGGCCTGAGCCTTCTTCTGGAAGATGTCGGCGCGGGCCAGAAAGGCAATGGGCCGAGGACGCACCAAAAGTATCAACAGGGCATCCATCAAGGCGTTTTGATGGCAGGGTGCCAAGATATAGGCATCCTCTTTAGGCAGGTTCTCGCGACCCCTGATGGTCACTGAGCGGTAGTGATTCACAGTCCCATAGTCCACCAATGGGCGCAGAATGCTGTAAAAAAAGTTAAAATCAGCCAATGTATTTTTCATGATGCAAAAATACAAAATAAAAATGACATTTTTGAGTTATTGAAGAAAAAAATATGAAGACTATCATGAAAAGGAACCTCCACATACTACTCCTTCTGGTGCTGCTGCCGACCCTCCTTTCGGCACAGGGGCAGATGGCGCAAGAGCGCAAAATCCGCTTCGGATTTGTGCTCGACGGCGACACGGTGCCCTACTACCACCTGAAGGAAGTCCGCATCATAGAGTCCGGCTCACTACTTACCGAAACCGAAATCCGCAAAAACCAAAAGCTCATCCGCAACGTCAAGAAAATGCTCCCCTACGCCAAGATAGGCAAACAGCGACTCGACCAACTGGAACGCCAAGTGGCCGACATGCCCAAAAAGCAGCGCAAAGAAGCCATCAAGGCGGCCGAGAAAACCCTCTTGGCCGACTACAGCGACGAGCTCAAAGACTGCACCATCTCGCAAGGCAAGGTGCTGCTCAAACTCATCGACCGCGAAACGGGGCGCACCTCCTATGTGCTGGTCAACGAACTGAGGGGGAAACTCCGCGCCGGTGTCTACCAGACCTTTGCCCGCCTCTTTGGCTACAACCTCAAGGCCAGCTACGACCCCAAGAACAACAAAGAAGACAACCTCATCGAGCGCATCGTTCTCTCCGTCGAGCGCGGCAAACTCTAATCCCTCACTCCTACCCATGAAAGCCTACTGTTTCCTCAGTGCCGTGCCCATGCGCAGCCAGCCCTCCGACCGTGCCGAGATGGTCAACCAACTGCTGCAGGGCGACACCTTCGACATCCTTGAGTGCCAACCCCAATGGTCCTATATCCGCTGCCACTATGACGGCTACGAGGGGTGGGTGGACAACAAGCAATGGCAGCCCTTCGACCCCAGTCAGGACGACACTGCACACACCCTGCCCGCCGCCGCCAGCCCTGCCACCGTGGCCGAGCAGCAATACCTCGGAGCCCCTTACCTCTGGGGCGGGCGCACCCAGATGGGCATCGACTGCTCGGGACTGACCCAAGTCTGTTTCAAAGCCTGTGGCGTGCGGCTGTTGCGCGATGCCTCTCAGCAGGCCACACAAGGCACCCTGGTGCCCACTCTTACCGAAGCACGCCGCGACGACCTCTGCTTTTTCAACAACAACCAAGGCAAAATCATCCATGTGGGCATCTATCTGGGCGAAGGCAAAATCATTCATGCCTCCGGCCAAGTGCGCATCGACACCCTCACCGCCGAAGGCATCATCAATGACAGCCCCCGCGGCAGCCTCAACCGCACCCCCTTCACCCACCAACTCACCCACACGCTCCACTCCATCAGACGCATAAGCCTCTAAGCCCACGCCCTGCCGCATACCCCCAGTGCCGTTGCCTCCAAACAATCTCTTCCTCCATATTTCTCTGGGAAAGAAACGTGGGATGGCTTTTCTTATTTTCAACAGAACGAATTATATACGCATTGCACCAGAGTACAACTGTGCGCCATAATTCGGCATACATCCACTATATAGACGTAACACTGACGCTACAGCGACGCTATTTCGTCGCTTATCTAGCGGCTAGATAACATCGAGATAGCTAAACAGAAGCAAGGGCCAAGCAAGGGGGCGGCACAGGTATGAGGAAAACTTTTTTCGTAAAGAGTTCACTTTTGGGGCTGCCCAGGCAACTATATGACAAAAGCCTATCGTCAAAGACGCGTCACGAAAGGGCACCACAACATGTTAAACCTTTAAGAACAAACAAACAATGAAAAGATCCAACAGAGCCCTCATCATGGCCTTTGCCACACTGGCAATGCTAGCCCTGGCAAGCTGCGAGAAAAATGAGCCCCTTGCCCCTCAATCAACCACCGTAGCCACCTGTGCCGACGAGATGCCTTATATTGAGGTCTTCTCGGTGGAGAAGAACTACTACAGTGTGGGCGTAAACGGCCATATTTACACCTCAGAAGACCTTCTGTATTCGAAAATACATGCCAAAGTGAGCCTGACCAAGTTAAGCAAACGTAAGGCCACCATCTTCTCGCTACAGGAGACAGAAACAGACTACGTGGTGACAGCCAAACGCCTGAAATCCTACATCAGCCCAGCAAAAGTGGCACCGTCCATCTCCACTAGCGACCCCAATGAGATAACCAAATGGGTACTGGAAGCAACGTTGGAGAGATATGAAGTAATCGTATGCTATGAGGAAGAAACTGGCCTCTGGCACGGGAATGTGATAGAAAAAGAATGACCGACACCCCCCAAAGGGCCTAGGAGAAAGGGTGTGCCTTCCTCCTAGGCCCTAACCCTTAACAGAACAGCCAAGTGGAAGACCTTTATCTGGAAATGTACGACCTGCTGCTGCACCGAGCAACCTCCATCGTTGGCAACGCGGAGGATGCCAAGGACATAGTGCAGGACCTCTATGTGCATATCAAGACACGGCAGGGGCACCCCGTGGCAATAGCCAACCGCCGCGGCTATCTCTACGGCATGGTCAGCAACATGTCGCGCCTCTTCCTCCGCCGTCAGAAAAACCACATGGAGTTGGAATGGGAAAGCCAGAACAGGGACTTATGGACCACCCTGAACACCTCTTTCTACATCGACGACTTGCTGATGCCCCTCACCGAGCTACAGAAAAGCATTGTCCGTCTGCACGACATTGAAGGCTACACCTGCATGGAGATAGCACGGCGGCTGAGGCGAACCCCTGGGGCAGTAAAGAAACAATTGTCGCTGGCACACAAGAAAATAAAGGAAACGCAAAAGCCATAGAAAATGAAAGATATAACAGAACTGATAGCACAATTTGAAGACGGCAGCATCCGGCAGAAGGACCTGCAAAGGCTTTTCGACACCTTCCTGACCAGTCAGGCCATGCGAGACCGCTGGCCAGAAGAAGCCGCAGCCATCATTCCGCTGGCCTTGGCCAGAAAGGATGCCCAACAGCAACATGAGCGCAGACCACAGCCAGCACCTAAGGGATGGAAGGCGGCCGCCGTTGCCGCACTGCTTCTGCTGGCAGGCACCGCCACCGTATATGCGGTGGAAGCCAGGCCCCGCATCTACTCGACAGACAGCCACTGCGACATGGATTGTGCCGAGAAATGGTTGAACAACACCTTAGAAACAGCACTATGAAGAAGACAGTCATACTCCTATTTCTATCCCTTGGGCTGCTGGCCTCGGCCCAGTCAGCATTCTATAAGGCCTATGCCCAACGCGAGCAGGTGGCCCAGGCGGCATACATGAAAAACTATCGGATTGAGGGCATAAAAGTCGATGTCACCCTGCTACGCGCCACCGACAGTGCCGCCTTCGGCCAGTTGTTGAGCCAATTGGGCTTGGCCTACACATCCTCGACACACTCATCGGGAATGCTTTTCTGCCTGCAGCGGGACGATGACCAGTGCAGCATATTGAAGCACCCCAAAGGCCAGATTTCCTTGAAAGGGGCCTGCCTCGTCGGGGCCTCGGAGGCAGAACTGACCATATACGTCTTCCACAATTTGCGCAGCGAAGCGCGGTTCCATAAGATACTCTATTTCATCCTTCAAAAGCGCCAGCAAGGGACTTTGGTGACAGGTGATTGAAAAAAAAGCCGACAATCAAAAAAAAAATCGTACTTTTGCACTTTAAAATATACGCGCACACGAGGGCTGCCTGCCCCCCGCGCAGCCAAGCATAGTTACGATGGTCCTGACTGACAAACAACTTATTGACAACCTCAAAGCTGGGAAATACCTCCCCGTATACCTTGTCACCGGCGAGGAGAATTACTATATCGACATTATCTCCGACTACTTCGAAAACAACGTCATAGACGAAAGTTTTCGCGACTTCGACCTCACGGTGGTTTATGGGCGCGACGTCACCATGCACTCCGTCGTCTCACTGGCCCAGCAATTTCCCATGATGTCGCCAGTTCGACTCGTACTGGTCAAAGAGGCGCAGGACATTGAGACCAAGCAGTGGGAGCTGCTGCCCAAATATCTGGAGTCGCCCCAGCCGCAGACCCTGCTGGTTTTCTGCTACCGCCACAAAAAGCTGGACAAACGCACCGCTGCCTACAAGGCCATTGCCAAGGTGGGCGGCATCAGCGAGCACGCCAAGCTGCGCGACTATGAGGTGTCTGACTGGATTGGCACCTATGTCAATCAGCACGGCTTTGCCATCACCCAGCGCGCCTCGATGCTCATTGCCGAGCATATCGGCAACGACCTCGGCAAGATTTCCAACGAACTGGCCAAGGTCTTTATCTCCCTCCAACCCGGCGAGACCATCAACGAAGACACCATCGAGCGCAACATCGGCATCAGCAAGGAATACAACGTCTTTGAGTTGCAAAACGCCATCGGAAGGCGCGACGTGGTGCAGTGCAACCGCATCATCAACCACTTTGCCGCCAATCCCAAGGACAACCCCATACAGCTGGTGTTGCCCAACCTATACAACTACCTCATCAAAATCATGATTTACCAGCAGCTGGAAGACAAAAGCCAGAGCAGTGCCGCCGCAGCCCTGAAGGTGAACCCCTACTTTGTGCGCGACTATGCCACAGCCGCCGGTAACTACTCCCTAGGCAAACTGGCATCCTGCATCAACTACGTGAACGAGGCCGACCTGCGGTCCAAAGGCATTCGCAGCAGCGGCACCGTCACCGATGGCGAAATTCTCAAAGAATTAATATTTAAGATTATACACTGATCCCCTATATGAAAAAAATCATATTTTTCCTCTTGCTCATAAGTCCGGCAGCACTCTTTGCCCAGACCGTTAAAGGTCTTCTCACCGACGATGCCACCGGCGAGGCAATTCCCTTTGCCAATGTAGTCCTCGACGGCACACGCTACGGCAACGCCACCGACATCAACGGCTTCTACCTCATCAACAAGATGCCCGAAGGCACCTACACCCTCCGTGTGCGCTATATCGGCTATCAGGAATATACCGAGCAGATCACCCTCAAGAAAGGCCAGACCATCACCCGCAACATATCCCTCAAGACCGAGAGCAAGATACTCAAATCCGTCACCGTCTCGGACAACCGCGTGGAAGAACGCAAACTGCAAACCCAAGTGTCGGTGGAGAAAATCACCGCAGCCCAAATACAGCAGATGCCCTCCATCGGAGGCACCTCCGACCTTGCCCAATACCTACAAGTACTGCCCGGCATCAACTCCACTGGTGATCAAGGGGGACAGCTCTACATCCGCGGCGGATCCATGATTCAGAACCTCTGCCTGTTGGACGGCATGATTGTCTATAACCCCTTCCACTCCATCGGCCTCTATTCCATCTTCGAGACCGACATCATCCTCAACGCCGACATCTACAGCGGAGGCTTCGGGGCCGAGTATGGGGGCCGCATCTCCTCAGTCATGGACATCACCACCCGCGGCGGCAATAAGAAACGCCACTCGGGCAAGATTGGCTTTAACACCTTCGGCGCCAACCTTCTGCTCGAAGGCCCTCTCAAAAAGGAGAAGGCCAACAGCCCCAGCTCCATCACCTACCTCCTTTCGGCCAAGAACTCATACCTCTCCACCACCTCCAAAGCCCTCTACCCCTACCTCCCCGGTGGCCTGCCTTTCGACTTCCTCGACCTTTACGGCAAACTCTCCATCAACTCCGGCACCGGCAGCAAGATTAACTTCTTCGGCTTCCGTTTCGACGACAAGGTCTTCGGCTATCAGTCCCTCGCCGACTATCACTGGCAGAACTATGGCATCGGCACCAACTTTATGCTTGTCACCGGCTCCAGTTCCATCCTCGAAGGACATGTGGCCTACTCCGACTACCACATCAATCTCTCCGACTCCACCGCCGACGACAAGTACAGTTCCATCAGCGGTGTCAACATGGGTTTGGACATCACCAACTTCATCGGCTCCAACAGGCTTCGCTATGGCCTGGCCATGGAGCTCTTCTCCACCGACTACAAGTTCACCAACAACTACGGCATTCCCGCCCGCCAGAACGAAAATACCAATAGCCTCTCGGCCTACATGACCTACAAGATTTCCTCAGGCAAGTGGCTCATCAACCCAGGTCTGCGCTACATACTCTACGCCTCGCTCAGCACCAGCAGTTTAGAGCCCCGCCTTTCAGCCAAATACAACGTCACCGACCATTTCCGCCTCAAGATGGCCGCAGGCCTCTATAGCCAAATCTTTCTTGATGCGCGGTCCGACAATGACATTGTCAACCTCTTCAACGGCTTCCTCACCGGCTCCGGCAGCCTTCAGAAACCCACCACCTTCCGTGGCAACGAAGTCAGCAGCAGCCTGCAACGCTCTCAACACCTCATCTTTGGTGCCGAATATGACTTCTCCAACCACCTCACCGCCAATGCTGAAGTCTACCTCAAGAACTTCAGCCAGTTGCTCAACGCCAACCGCAACAAGATGTTCGACGCCAGCGACGGTGCCTACCGTCCCGGCGGTGCCTACGAAAAGCCCGAATACTACCTCACCGACTATATCATTGAGAGCGGTATGGCCTATGGCGCCGATTTCAGCCTCTGCTATGACATCGACTGGCTCTATCTATGGGGAACCTACTCGCTGGGATGGGTCCACCGCACCGACGAGGTGCAGACCTACAGCCCCCACTATGACCGCCGCCACACAGTCAACCTTCTGGCCACCGTGCGCCTTGGCGAAAGCCACCAGTGGGAAATCAGCGGCCGCTGGAGCTATGGCAGCGGCTTCCCCTATACGCAAACGCAAGGCATGTACGAGAACCTCTCTTTCTCCGATGGCATTTCAACCAACTACCTCCAAACCAACGGCAACTACGGCATTGCCTATGCCGAGCTCTATGGCGGCCGGTTGCCCAATTATCACCGTTTCGACCTCAGTTTCAAAAGGCGTTTTTCTATTGGCAAACGCTCCATCCTTGACCTCAACGCCAGCGTCACCAACCTCTACAACCGCAATAATATCTTCTACTTCGACCGTCTCACTTATACCCGTGTCGACCAACTGCCCATTCTCTGGTCGGCAGGCGCCACATTTAACTTCTAATGATATGATAGCCCCCCGAGGTTGCTCTTGGGGGGCTATTCACAATGGGTGGATTTGAAAGCGCGTGCCTACAGGAAAGGTATCAGCCTATTTCATCCCAGTGGATGGGCACTTGCCCTTCACTAATCAGAATGTTATTGCACTTCGAGAAATGCCTACAGTTGAAAAAGCCCCTGTGGGCCGAAAGCGGCGAAGGATGAGGGGCAGTCAGCACATGGTGTTTTGTGCGGTCAATGAACTGGGCCTTGCTGATGGCAAAGTTGCCCCAAAGCAGAAATACGATACCCTGCCGGTACTGGTTGAGAGCCTGTATGGCGGCATCGGTGAACTCCTCCCAGCCGTGGTGCTGGTGCGAACCAGCCTGATGTGCCCGAACTGTCAGTGTTGAATTAAGCAGCAACACTCCCTGTTCGGCCCAACGGGTAAGGTCGCCATTGGTGAGTGGAAGCCGCAAGCCTAAATCATGATTTATTTCTTTGATGATATTCATCAACGAAGGGGGTACCTGTACTCCCTGCGGCACCGAAAAACAGAGTCCGTTGGCCTGACCGGGCTCGTGATATGGGTCCTGACCCAAGATGACCACCTTCACCTTATCGAAAGGGGTGCGGTCGAAGGCGGCAAAGATGTCGCTTCCCTTAGGGTAGCAGACATATTGCTGCCGCTCGGCAATCAAAAACTCTTTTAGCTGGGCGAAATAGGGAGCCTCAAACTGAGGCCTCAACACCTCCAACCACGAAGGTTCTATCTTTGGATTTACGCTGGTCATCTTACTTGTGTGCTACTGAAGGAAACCGTTATACATCTTCTCCTCGCCTACCGATGTGATGTCGCCATGTCCAGGAAGGACTTCATAAAGGTCATCGAGGGTGAGTATTTTCGTTCTGATGCTCTTAATCAGCTGGTCGTAGTTGCCACCCGGCAGGTCGGTGCGGCCGATGCTGCCACGGAAAAGTGCGTCACCCGTGAAGACCTTCTTGTCCTCATGCAACACAAAGGCCATGCTGCCAGGACAATGGCCCGGGACATAACGGCATTCGAAAGGACCCACATGGTCGCCATCGTTGATTAGGACAGTCTCCAAATCATCCATCCTAGGGACATTCTCAAACCTCATCACCGAGCCATAGATTTCGGCCTGACCGAGGAGCTTCAGCCCGTCGGGGTGCAGGGTCACAGGCAGGTGAAAATGGTCGCAAACCTGATGGAGACCAGCTATGTGGTCGATATGGGCGTGGGTCAGGAGGACATGATTCAGTGTCAGCCCATTCCGTTCGACAAACTGGATCAGCTCGTCCACCTCGTAGGCCTGATAGGCACCAGGGTCAATCACCGAAGCCTGGCGTGTAGATTCGTCCCACACCACATAGCAATTTTCCATAAAATGGCTAAACTCGAACTGCTTAATCTCCATCCCTTATAGATTTATAGTTGAAAAGGCATAGTGCTAATGATGCACTATGCCATCCATTTTTCAAGTTCCTCTTTCTTCAACGGGGGCATTTCCAACTTATTCTTCTTGCGCAGACCGTTGAGGTCGTTGTAAAGTTTGTTGGGGTTGGCCTCTTTGAGCGCGGAAAGCGTGTTGATGCCTGCCTTGCGCAGCACCGGAACCCACTCGGCGGAGACACCGTGGTTGACAAATTCCTCGTCGGTGGTGACGGGAGCCTTCTTCTCGGGCTTCATCTGTGGGAAGAGGAGGACATCCTGGATGCTCTGCTCGTCGGTCATCATCATCACCAAGCGGTCGATGCCCATGCCCATACCGGAAGTGGGCGGCATGCCGAATTCCAGTGCGCGGACAAAATCCATATCGATGAACATTGCCTCGTCGTCACCCTTCTCACTCAGGCGCAGCTGCTCCTGGAAACGTCCCAGCTGGTCAATGGGGTCGTTCAGCTCGCTATAGGCGTTGGCCAGTTCCTTGCCATTGACAAAGAGTTCGAAACGCTCGGTGAGGTTGGGGTTGTTGCGGTGACGTTTGCAGAGGGGCGACATCTCAATGGGATAGTCGGTGACGAAAGTGGGCTGAATGAGGTTGGGCTCGCACTTCTCGCCAAAGATGGCGTCGATAAGTTTGCCCTTGCCCATGGTTTCGTCAACCTCGATGTTGAGGGCTTTGCAGGTGTCGCGCAATTGCTGCTCGTCCATAGGCAGCACATCGTAGCCAGTGGCCTCCTTGATAAGGTCGCACATGGGGGCGCGACGGAAAGGACCGCCGAAGTCAATTTCGTTGCCCCACACCTTCACCTTGGTGGTGCCGTGGAGAGTCATGGCAATGCGGCTGAGCATATTCTCCACAAAAGTCATCATCCAGTTGTAGTCCTTATAGGCCACATATATTTCCATGCAGGTGAACTCGGGGTTGTGGGTGCGGTCCATGCCCTCGTTGCGGAAGTCGCGGGCAAACTCATACACACCCGCATAGCCACCGACAATCAGACGTTTGAGGTAAAGCTCGTTGGCAATACGCAAGTAGAGGTCTATGTCCAATGCATTGTGGTGGGTGATGAAGGGGCGTGCGGCAGCACCGCCAGGGATAGACTGCAAAATGGGGGTTTCGACTTCGAGATAGCCCTGCTCGTTGAAGTAGTCGCGCATAGTGTTGACTATCTTGGCGCGCTTAATGAAGGTCTCGCGTACATGGGGGTTGACAATAAGGTCCACGTAGCGCATACGATAACGCTGCTCGGGGTCGCTGAATGCATCGTAGACATGGCCGTCCTTCTCCTTGACAATGGGCAAGGGGCGGAGGCTCTTGCTGAGCACCGTGAGGCTTTGCACATGGATGGAAGTCTCGCCCATTTGGGTGACAAAGACATAGCCGGTGACGCCGATGATGTCGCCAATGTCAAGCAGACGTTTGAAGACAGTGTTGTAGAGGGTCTTATCCTCATCGGGACAAATCTCGTCGCGTTTGATATAAAGCTGGATGCGGCCATAGGCATCCTGCAACTCAACAAACGAGGCAGCACCCATAATACGGCGGCTCATGATGCGGCCGGCGATGCTGATATGCTGATAGAGGGTGTTATCTTTGGGGTAGTTCTCCAATATCTCGCTTGACTTGACATTCACCTCATAGAGGGCGGCGGGGTAAGGGTTGATACCCAATTTTTTCAATTCGTTCAACGAATTTCTACGGATTTGTTCTTGTTCGGTCAGTTCGGCCATGTTACAATTAATTATTTATAGTTTTCTGTTAGTTTACTGAGGGGTTGTTGTTCTTTAAACACTACTTGTCCAGCACTTCATACTTAGAACACTTGCTCTTGTACTCGGGCACGATTTCCTTCATAATGCGGACAATCATCATGTTGTCAAAGCCGTGGGTGGACTCCATCAGGCGTTGCTCATTCTTGAGAGCAGTATCATAGTCGTATTCACGGACGGTGGCAATCAAGATTTTAGGATGAATCGTGGGCTTGGTTTGCTCTGCATCATTGAGAATCTCTTCATAGAGTTTCTCACCCTCGCGCAAGCCCGTATATTCAATTTTGATATTCTTAGCCCCAGATAGTTTTATCATGCGTTGGGCCAAGTCGACTATACGGACAGGCTGCCCCATGTCGAAGACGAATATTTCGCCGCCTTTGCCCATAGTGCCGGCTTCGAGAACCAGCTTACAGGCTTCGGGGATGAGCATAAAGTAGCGTATGATGTCGGGATGGGTGACGGTGATGGGACCGCCTTTCTTGATTTGTTCGCGGAAAATGGGGATGACAGAACCGTTGCTGCCCAGCACGTTGCCAAAGCGGGTAGTGACAAACTGGGTGACGGGTAGCGACCCATCGACTTGGCGAAGGGACGTATCTGCCGCCTGGGGCTGGCCAGCGGACTGGAGCCGTTCTATCTCGCGGTTGAGCGACTGGCAGTATATCTCGCAAATGCGCTTGGAACAGCCCATGACATTGGTGGGGTTGACGGCCTTGTCGGTGGAAATCATGACGAATTTCTTAGTGCCGTATTTGACGGCAAGGTCGGCTATGACTCGGGTGCCATAGACGTTGTTCTGCACGGCTATGGCAGGGTTGTCCTCCATCATAGGCACATGCTTGTAGGCGGCGGCATGGAAGACATACTCGGGCCTGTACTGGGCAAAAATACGCTCCATGTGCTCACTATTGGTGATGGACGAGACTATGGTCTCGCAAGGGATGTAGGCGTATTGGTGCTTCATGAAGAGGCGCAAGTCGTGCATGGGGGTCTCAGCCTGGTCGACGAGCACCAGCTGGGCAGGTTTGTAGGGGGCAATTTGGCGCACCATCTCGCTGCCAATGGAACCAGCCGCGCCCGTGATAAGGATGCAGCGATCTTTGAGCATCTCTCCTATGGCATCCATGTCCACCTCAATTTTGTCGCGGGGCAGAAGGTCCTCAATGTTCACCTCATGGAGTTGCTCACGTTTAAGTTCGTCCTTTCCGTTCCACTCCTCGATAGTAGGGAACATCATAATTTTGATGCCCTGAGTAATTAACTGATCAATAAGATCGGTACGGGTACGGAACCGTTCCTCCTGATGAGGGGAGACAATCAGAATGGTGGCATGCGCCTCCTTGATGTGCTTCACCAAGTTGGGACCATCCTTGCGCACCTGTAGTCCCAAGAGCCACTTGGTTTGCAAGTCGCCGTCAGGGCTGACGAACCCCACCACATTGTAGCGCTGTGGCGTTTCGTTCTGTAGACTCTTGGCGATGGCTATGCCGCCCTCCTTGACACCATATATAAATACGCGGCGAGCCTTGTCGTCGCGGACTACGCCGTAGTAAAGATACTTTACCAGAATGCGTTCAATCCACATGATCGCCGTTGCCACGAAAAAGAGTTCCACGCAAGGGAGTCCCCGGGGGAAGCATACCTGAGTCCACTCCAGGGCATTTGCCCCTAGGCCCAAAAGATAGGCCACCACGGTGCCGCCAAGGTTGGCCAAAGCCACCTGTACCAAATCCATCACAGATGAATAGCGGATAATGCCGCTATAGGTGTGGAGCATGCGGAAAAAAAGAACAAAGAAAACCTCGCAGATGAGGATTCCACGAGTCTGCGCCCAAAAGTGACGGGTGAAACCATCGCCGCCCCACTGAAGATAGAAGGCGGCATAGAAAGCAACGGCCACAATCAGACAGTCAATCAGCAGTATAATCCAATAGGGCAAAGCACCCTTCGAAAAGTACCAAGTCGTCAACCTATTAATAGTCTTACGCATAATTCTCCTTTCTCTAATTTCTTAACAAACCGTGTAAACCAAAGAACCTCATGCCTGTTCACTCGCTCCGAAACCTCTTTGACTGACACACATAATAAAATGCAAAGATACATTTTTTTTTTAACATAAAACAAAAAAATAATTTACAGCAGGCCAAAATATTAGGAAAACAGCACTAACAAACTGAATAACATTACATTATTCTGCACAATTCAGCATTACAACCCTGACTATGGAAGGCCTATTTGTTCTGGTGATAACTTTATCTCTCACCCATATCTGCCACACATCACTCTCATAACCCATTTTTTGTTGACCCGTCCAATGAGCGAGAAAACGGGGGCAAAGGTGTGTTGCTTAGGGAATTGGACAGGGCTCTAGGGCAAAGGATTAGAGAGACTGAAGGTCTTCGGGGAATGTGATTTTTTTGTTCTGCTCGCTGCCCATGACCACTTGGATGGGTATTTCCGGACAGTAACGATGGAGGACTCCGCAGTCGTCGGTGGCACAAAAGTGTGGGTCGCGCAGGGCGCGGCGGTAGGCCTCGGCTATGACGGTCAGACGGAAAGACTGAGGGGTTTGGGCTCGAAACATGGTGGTGCGGTCGGGCACGGCGGCTACAACATGGGTAGCAGGGTCCACCTGCCAGACGGTGTCGGTGGAGGGGATGCCGACACAGACGGCCTGGGACTTGAGCAGGGCGTGGCAGACACGTTCAATGATTTGGAGCGAGACCCAGGGGCGGGCAGCATCGTGGAAAAGTATATTGGTGTCGGGCGGGGCAGCGGCATAGGCGTTGAGAGCGTTGAGGCTGGACATGTAACGCTCGCTGCCGCCGGGAATGATGCGGGAGAGTTTGGGCCAAGCGTTGCGAGACGCCACTTCGCCCATAAAGTCGAGCCAGTCAGGATGTACCACCACTGCCACTTCATCTATCTGAGATGCTTGGCAGAAAGTGTCAACAGCATGTTCAATAACCATACGGCCCTCAAGCTGAAGGAACTGCTTGGGTCGGTCGGCACCCATGCGGGAGCCGGTGCCTCCGGCTAGGACTACGGCTAGGTTCATGAAAAAGTGTTTACGGCTCTTGGACTAGGCGGACAGAGAGGCCCATGGACTTGAGGGCCGAGCGGCCTTGGGGGAAATAGGGATCCAACAGAAGGTAGAGAGCCTCATTCGTCTTCTTGGCACTAGGGGTGGACGTCCAGTAGTGGCAGGCATTCTGCGAGCCTTGGAGGGCGGCGCCCATGCGGCGGCCTTCACAAGGGAGAAAGACCGCACCGGCAGCCTCCAGCTTGGCCCATTTCTCTTCAGTGTACCAGTTGGCGCTGTCTTCCTTGGGGCCGGGCTTGACATAGACACCCTTGGGACACTGCCAGTTGTCGGGCAGGAGGAGCAGGCCATAGCGGTTATTGACATAAGCTATGGCATAGAGGCGACGGGCATGTTTGCGCTTGGACAGGAGGTAGTTCCACTCGTCCATGGTCATGGTGCGCCAAATCTTGCCCCCTTGAGTGGGCAGCGCACAATAGCGGCCCCAATCGACAAAAGTGTATTCCTGTGGGTTTTCGGAGACATTGGTGGGGTTGAGGGCAGTGCCCCAGCCGAAGAGGTCTATCCAGCCTTTGTAGCGTGGAGAGGCCGATTTGTCGCTCCAGGAGAGCACCTCGGTCTGCTGGGCGGCGAAGCGCCAGAGGTGGGTGGAGGGCTGATACTGCAAATTGCCCGGCGAGAAACGCACCTGAAGGGAGTCGCTGACAGAGAAAAGGCCCTGACACTTGCCAAGACTGTCAATGTTTTCCTGGGCCGAAAGGGTAAGCCCCAAGAGCAAAAGGAGCGATGATAGTATTTTCTTCATAAACATTATCTTTTTCACTTTTGAGCATAATGAAAATGCAAAAGTACAAAAAAATATTCATATAATAATTAAATTCAATATTTTTGGTTATCTTTGCATGTTACAAATAAGAAAAGACTATATGAAAAAGGCACTGAAAGTCATACGTTTGATTATTATCATAGTGGTGGCACTGGTGTTTGCGGTGGTGCTCTTCGGTTCGCTGTTCGGCGGCTGCGCGGTGAAAAACTACGTGAACCGTCATGGCGAAGATTTGATTGGTCGCAAGGTGAATGTAGAGCACGTAGGGATGAACCTATTGACCGGCCACGTGGGCATCCGCGAGCTGACCATCTTCGAGGACAACGCCACGGACAAGTTTGCGGGTTTTGACACGCTGGACGTGTCGCTGTCGCTGATGCGACTGCTGGGGCAGACGGTATATCTGCGCCACATTACGTTGGCAGGACTGGACGTGAACATCGTGCAGGACAGCAGCGGGATGAATTTTTACAGCATCATCGAACACTTTGCCAAGGACTCTTCCGAGGTGGAGGAGCCGGACACCACGCCCAGCAGCTGGGTGGTGAGCCTGCACAAGATTCGTCTCTCGGACGGCAGTGCCGAATACACTGACTTGCGACGCAGGGCCCACTCGGGTTTTCATCACCTAAACGTGTTTGTGCCCGACTTTGTCATCGGCGGCAAGGACCGCACCGATGCGGGCCTGACAGTGCAGCTGACCAAGGGCGGTACCCTAGAGGCCGATGCCACATGGAACCCCGAGACCCAAGACTTCACAGCCGACCTGGTCCTGACAGACTTGATGCTGGACCAAATGAAAGACTTCAACATGAATCCTGATTTTGTGAAAGAAATCAAAGGGGTGCTGGGGCTGACAGCCCATGCGGCGGGCAACCTCAAACAGGTGATGGACATGAATATCAGCGGCAAGGTGAATGTGGACAATCTGGATTTGCTGGACACTGCCTCCACCTCGTTGGCATCGCTGAACCACTTGGGAGTGGATCTGGGCAAACTGGTCTTGAGCCAAAACCTCTTTGACATCAACAGCATCACCCTCGACGGGCTGAACTTCCGATACGAGCTCTTTGCCGACAGCAGCAACACCCTCTCACGCATCTTCGGCTCGCCGGAGGAGGCTGCAGACAGCACTATGGCAGAAACTGAACCGCTGCCAGCAGAAGACACAGCAGCCACCGACACCACGCTGAAAGCCATCCCCTTGCAGTTGAGACTGGGTCGTCTGGACTTGAGCCACATGAACTTCACCTATGCCGACCACACGATGGCAGACGACTTTGTATTTCCTGTCACCGACATCCGGGTTTCAGCCCAAAATATCACCACTTCGGGCAACAACAATGCCAAGGTGTTTGCCAACTTGCCCAGCGGAGGGGTGCTGCTGGTTGACTGGGCGGGCGACATCTCGCAGTGGAAGCAGCACCAAAGCCTGCGACTGGATGTGAAGAACCTGCACCTGACGGACCTGAGCCCCTATATGGTGCACTATTTCGGGCAGCCGTTCACCGAAGGCATCTTCTCGTTCAGCAGCCTCAACCTCATTGAAAACAGCCAGCTGAACGGCAAGAACCACATAGACATTTACAAGCCCAACCTGGGTGACCGCCGCAAGGACGTGTCGCCACGGCTGAAACTGCCCGTAAAGGCGGCACTGTACATCCTGAAGGACAAGGACGACAAGGTGATACTGGATGTGCCCATCAAAGGCAATGTGGACAGCCCCGAGTTCAACTACATGAAACTGGTGTGGAAGACCTTGGGCAACCTGGTGGTGAAGGTGGCCTCCTCACCTGTGCGGATGCTGAGCGGTCTGAACGGGGGCAAGAATAACGAACTTTTCATCACCATCGACCACCGGAATCCCGACTTCACCAGCGAGCAGTTCTACCAGATTGACCAAGTGGCCGACGTGGCCAAACAGGATGCGGGCTACCACCTGTCGCTCATCCTGCAGACCCACCCCACCGATGACAGCGTGGCCCTGCGGAACCAAAAGATACGCAACAAACTGCTGCAGAAACACCTGACTGACCTAGGCGTACCCAGCAACCAGTATGAGATAATCAGCCAGCCCGCCAACGACACAGTGAAAGTGGAAGGCTACAGGGTGAAACTGGAAATGGAGGAGAAAGAAAAATAGAATTCAATCGATAAAAAGAAAAATAGATGAAGCGTCTTATTTTACTCACCGTCTTGACGGCATGGATGGGGCTGACCATGGCAGCCCCTGTACACCCAGAGAAGGCTCGGGAACAAGCATTGCTATTTGCCCAACAACTGAAGCACGACCAAAAGGTCACGCTTGCGCTAGTGAAAGCAGATGGGCTGGAGAACCTCTATCTTTATAATATAGACCAAGGGGGATTTGTGATAGTCAGCGGCGACGACCGCACTCGAACGGTGCTGGGTTACAGCACTGATGGCAAACTGGACGGCAGACAACTGCCCGAAGGGCTGAGGTACTGGCTGGGCGAATATGAGAGCCAGATAAGGCAGCTGGGAGAAACCCCATTGGAGAAACTATATGCGGCCTACCAACCCGCAGGCAAACCCACACTGCCCGACTCTGTGGCTCCCCTGCTGACATCAGAGTGGAACCAATACCGCTATGGCTACAACAGCCTGGTGCCATTCGACAGCACCTATGCCTCCGACAGTACGATGGCACTCTTTGACGGTCACCCAACCGTAGGGTGCGGAGCCCTGGCCATGGGGCAGATCATGCGCTTCTGGCAGTTTCCGACCCACGGCTATGGGAGCCACTCCTACACCCTGAACGAGCCTTGCTGGCACTATGGGACCCTAAGCGCAGACTTCTCCAGCGCCACCTACGACTATGCCCTCATGCCCGACAAACTCAGCGACAGCAGCACGGCCGAAGAGGTGAATGCCGTGGCCACCCTGCTGGCCCACTGCGGCATTGCGGCCAACATGAACTATAACAGCGACTGCGCAGGCAGTTCGGGCTCCACCATCTACAACAATATGTCGGGAATGCAGCGTTTCTTCCACTACAGCGGCAACACCCGCATAGAGATGATTTTCTACTACAGCCTCTCCAATTGGATGAACCTGCTGAAGGAAGACCTTGCAGCCGGGCGCCCCATCTACTACTGCGGCCAAAGCCAGGCCAACCCCGAGGAGGGCACACTGACCGGCGGACACGCCTTTGTGTGCGACGGCTACAACGACAGCAACTACTTCCACTTCAACTGGGGTTGGAACGGCTCGGCCAACGGATACTATGCGCTGAACGTACTTCGGCCGTTGACCTCCTATGACTTCACCAGTTACCAATACTGCATGCTGGGTCTTGAGCCCTACCGTGGTACGATGCCCATCATGGTGATGGGTTCCGACCTCACGCTGGGCCGCACCATCGTCCCCCAAGGGGGCACCATCAGCGGCCAATACAGCATTGCCAACATCGGCGACAGCGTGCTGAATACCTTTGTGGGCGTGAACATCTATGGCCTGGAAGACCGCGAGTACTATGGCTGCGTGGACGGTCGCCGCGTGACGGTGATGCCGGGCGACACGGTGGTGTGCAACTTCTCCTATGCCCTCTCCCTCCCCGCAGGCAACTTCCAGGCCATAATGCAGTACAGCCAAGATTCCTTCTACGCCGGCATCACCGTGGACGAAACCTTGTATATGGACGATCTGGACTACAAAAACACTGCCGACTTCACCGTCACCAACAGCAACGAGACCAACCTCTCCAATCTGGTCATCTTTGTGCGTTTTGCCGACGACCCCGAAATAGGCTCCACCTTCCAGTCTATTGACGACATGTTCAACGGCGAGGATTTCAGTGTGGCACGCTACTTCAGGGAAATGTCATACGGCAAAATCAACTTCAACACTGTCTATACCAACGGGGTGAACGAAAACCACATAGAAGCCTATGTGGACCCCAACCCTCGCGGAAACTACCAGCCCTACAGTCCCGACAACCCCATCGGCTACACCGAGACCATGCCCCAGATAAGCATCTCCATGCGCGAGGCCCGGCTGATAGAGCACATCTGCCGCTACATTGACTCCACCGGCATGGTCAACCAATCTATCACATTGGATGGCGACGGAGACGGCGACATAGACAACATCAGCTTCATCCTGCAAGGCGAAACCGACCACTGGGGCAACCTGCTTTGGCCTCACATGGAATACTTCCCTCACGATTCCATAGGCTACACCCTGACCATCAATGGCAAACGAGTCAACAGCTTCAACTTTGAGTTTGAAGGGTCTCCCTCGCACTTCACCGTGAGGACGTTCTGCCACGAAATGGGACACTCCATTGGGCTGCCTGACCTCTACCACTACAACCACTACACCAACATCAATACTGTCCCTTACGACATTATGTACAATAACATCAACCAAACTGCGGTCATCTATAAGCATAAAATCCTTCACCTCACCGGCGAACCAATCCGCATACAGCAGGACGGCACCTACACCATCTACAGCAACGGCAGCAGCCCCGACAACAACCTCTACTACATCAAATCCTCCATCGACAGCAACCAATGGTTCACCATTGAGTATCGCTCGCGCAGCGACTATTTCGAGAATGGACTGCCCTACGACGGACTGCTCCTAGGGCGGTGGGTAGACACCGTGCCCCTGGACCAATACTACATTGGCAACGCATTCTTCGACTACCCTACACGGCCCAACACCTACTGGCTATTCCGCCCCAACAGCGACAACGACACCATCAACGGCAACCCCAATCAGGCCCTGTTCAGCTCGACCCACAACAACTCCTTCGGCCCCACCACCGACCCCCACCCCTATCTGACCGATGGCACTCCGGAGCAGAGTTTTGAGATATACGACATCAGCGAGAACGGCAGCACCTGCACCTTCTCGGTGCGATTCCTCACGCCCGAAAGCATCGGCACCCCAACCGCTGACCTACGGCTAAATCTCTTGCCCAACCCCGCCACCAACCACGTCGCCATCGAGCACCTGCCTGCCAACAGCCCTGTCAAAATCTACGACAACAAAGGCTCTCTGGTTATCAGCACCCGATACAATGGCACAGAAATTGATGTAAGTCAGTTGTCCACTGGGCTCTACTTTATAGCCACCCCCACCGGCACAGGCAAGATGATGAAGAAATAACCAACTGGAAACAAAAAGAATACATACCACACAAACTAACGAAACATGGGATTAGGCAAATGGATACTAGGCGGTTTGGGCTGGGCCTTGGGAGGCCCGCTCGGCGGCATCTTAGGCTACTTTATTGGCAACACCATTGAAAACATAGCCAGCAACCGACAGATTGGCGACGGCGGCTTCGACGCCGACGGGCAGCCGTTCAGTGCCCATCGTGGACCCTACAGAAACAACGGGTCTCAGAACGACATTGACTTTGCACTGATTGTGCTGATTGCCTCAGTGATGAAGGTGGACGGCAACGTGTCGCGCACCGAGCTCGAATATGTGAAGCAGTTCCTGCTCAAAAACTACGGCGAGGAGAAGGGCAAAGAACTCTTGCTGATGCTGCGCGATCTGGTGAAGCCCGAGAAATACATCGACATTGATGCCGTCTGCGCACAAATCAAGCACAACACCGACTATACGACCCGCTACCACATGGTAGACTTCCTCTTTGGGCTGGCCACGTCCGACAGCAACTTCAGCCAGACCGAGAACAACCTGCTGCGCAACCTGGCCCGCAACCTGGGCATCAACATGGGCGACTTCGCCTCCATCTATGCACGCCATGTCGGCAACCGCTGGGGGTCCAGCTACAGCTATGGCAACCGCTCCTATTCGGGCAGCTCTTCAGGATACAACCGCTACGGCCGACAGGGCAGCTACAGCAACTCTGGCAGCACCTATAAGAAAGACCCCTACAGCGTCCTAGGTCTCACCTCCAACGCCTCAGACGAGGAGGTGAAGAAAGCCTACCGCCGGCTGGCCATGAAGTACCATCCCGACAAGGTGGCCAACATGGGCGAGGAGATAAAGAAGAACGCCGAAGCCCAATTCCGCGAAATAAACGAGGCCTACGAGCAGATCAAGACTGCCCGCGGCATGAAATAGCCGCCCTAGCGCATACCCCTCAGGCCCGACCAGAACATTCGAAGGTTTTGGTCGGGCTTATTTTTACATAGCTGAAAATTCATTATATACTCACTATTCACCCGCAACCATAACGGCTTGGAAACGTGCCGGCAGCTACGAGGGAGCGTTCCGGAAGTGGTCATGAGGAAAAAATAATTGGGAGAAAAAAGGAAAACCCTGCCATCCGAGAGGGAGAGCAGGGCCTTGTGTTGTCCAACCAGGATTCGAACCTGGACTGACAGAACCAAAATCTGGAGTGCTGCCATTACACCATTGGACAATCCCAATATCCTAATTACGCCATTTTATATCTACACAATCAATCAATTAACAATGTTTCAAATCCACAATCACGCTTGATTTGAGGTTGCAAAGATACGACTTTTTTTTGAATTAGCAGAAAAATTCTTACAAATAATTCTCCTCTGGTGCAAAATAGTCTTTTGGAACATTGTATAGAGTGGGGTCTGAAGAAGGTTCGACCGCAAGGATAATACCTTATGGATGAACCTCTTCAGACCCATCTAAACTGTTACTCGAAAACAAGTGGATGGCTGGCATCGCCCAGTGCGACGCTGGATATTCTACCGCGCTCGATAAGGATGGATTTGTCCTCCTTGAGGGTCTTGGTGCACTTTTTTCCGTCCTTGTTTTGGAACACTACCTGGAACGACTCGCAATAGCCAGGGGCCACCTGAATGAAGACATCGGCTCCTTGGCTGAAGTCGATTTGGTCAATGCCCTGAAGGGTTACTTGGTGCTCGGCACCTTCGGCAGCATCTATCACTGGGATGGGATATTCGCGGACGGTGAAATTGCCCGAGAAGTAAAGGAGGCTGTCGGTGGTGCTGAGGGTGATGGATGCGAGCTGCTCGGGGGTGGTGACATGGAGCTGGATGAGACCACAGAGGGGCAGGAAATCAACCTTGCCCTCACGGGGTTCGGCATAGTAGAGGAGGTCTTCGGTCAGGGCCGACCGCTGCTGAACGGTGGGAATGTTGACCATTCCATTACCGACATAGGCGTTGGCGGGATAGACAAATCGACTGACGCCACTGGGCGCAGCGGTGTCGGCCAACTGAAGCATGCAGGAGGCAGTGTCTTCGGCCACAGAAGCAACGGTGACTTCTACAGGGTTGAACGTCTCGTCCCATGCCACCAAGGTGGTATTGGGGGCCCAATGGACAAAACTGGAGCCATCGCCATTGAACATTTGCACGGTGGCGGCAATCTGGGTGGGGGCTGACTCAGTCGAGCCACTCTTGCAGGCGGTGAAGGCCATGGCCATCAGTAGGGTTGCAACGATTGTAATTTTTTTCATGAGGAAAGATTTTGATTAAAAAATATTGATTAATTAACTTGAGTCGGCACATCGGTCTCAACGGAGACTGTGAGCAGGGTGGTGGTTGTCGGGGTGACTCTGGGGG
>R25__coassemble_153_pt1 | contig 43946 bp, 38 predicted proteins | sample R25__metabat2_high_PE_017 | metagenome-assembled genome bin R25 | reverse complement strand
ATTCAGCCTCTTCGAGGCTGCTAAAAATCAGTCTTTTATCAAACTAGAGCCTTTTGTATTATCTGAAACCTTACCAACTATAAGTGGGGTTTTCCTTTGTGAACAAAAAATAGTCAAGGCGAAAATGTGGATAATATACATTGACGTAATTGCTTGATGTCTTCGCCGATTAGCCGTATAAAAAACGTTTTTCCTTGTCTTCGCCCCCATTATATGGCTGTTCTAGAAACGTACATATGGTGGAGAAAAACTATCTCTTAAGGTTGGCTGCAGCGAGGTGAGGACCAAATAAAAAAAAGAAGCCCCCGTCGTTGGTGACAGGGGCTCTAACCTAAAACCTAAAACAAATTACTTCTTGGAGTATTTCTTGTACTTGTTCATGAACTTATCAACACGTCCAGCGGTGTCAACGAGTTTCAGCTTGCCAGTGAAGAAGGGGTGGCTGGTGTTGGAAATTTCCAATTTCACCACGGGATATTCGTTGCCGTCGGTGTAGGTGACGGTCTCTTTGGTGGCAGCGCAGCTCTTGGTGAGGATCATGTTGTCGTTGGACATGTCTTTGAAGACTACCAGTCTGTAGTTCTCGGGATGGATTCCTTTTTTCATTTTTTCGGGTTGTTTAGCCGTTTTAAGCAGTGGCTCTTAAACGATTGTTATTATTTGTTTTACTTCAATTATTTCTCTTCAAAAAGGGCCTGTTGGGCTTCGTTTTGAGTTTGCAAAGATACACACTTTTTTCGACATGGCAAAATTTTTCTTTCTTTTGCCCACTTTTTTTCTGGGTTACAGTCCCTCTTTGTCCAAGGATTGAAGGAAATAGCGGGCGTATTCTTGCTCCTCTTCGTCACCGTATTTAATCACCTTATTGAGGTATTTGCGTTCTTCTTTGTAGTTGCCCATTTTGTGGTAGATGTTGGCAATGTTGGTGAGCACGGTGCAGTCGCGGCGGTCCTGTTTTTCGGCCTTCAGCAGGTAGCGCAGGCACTCTTGGTCGTTGCCGAGGGCGTTGTGATAGACGGCCATCATGTTCAACTGGTAGATGTCTTTGGGGTAGTGTTTAAGCATTCGCTGTGCTATGCCCGCCATTCGCTGCAGCATCAGCGAGTCGTTTCGCTCCATGACAGACATATCGGTTTCCTCAATAAGAGTCTGCTGGTATTCTAGCACTGCCTCGGAGAACATCTCGAGGTCGCAGAGCCCCACGCCCGGGTATACCCATTGCTTGGGTTTGGAGGCAGCATAGCGGTCGATAAGCTCTTCGAGTCCCTGCTCGAAGTCGTCCCAGCGCATCGCCATGCTCAAAAAATGAGTGCGTCCCATCCACATGTCCATCCTGTATGGGTACTGCGCAAGGCCTTTGTCAATCCACATCAAGGCGCTGTCGGCCTTGAGGGGGTTCACGGAGGGGACTCCCATGACCAAGAAGTCTGAAATGTCGCCAGTGCTGTCGGTGAATGAGACCCGCTGGGAAGACTCTTCCCTCTCATCGGCGGTCAGGGTCATGCTTTGTGAGAGGGCCTGATTGACGTAGTAGTTGAACCAATCGATGTAGTACTCGGCTCCAGTGGGGTTGAACTTGGACCACTCCTCTAGCACTGTCCGCTGGGAGGCAGAGTCACCGCTCTCGATGGCTTGGCTGAACCGAAGATGAAAGTCTTGGGCCTCGGCTGTATAGAGGAGGCCGGCAAATAGCAGCGAAAGCAAAATCTTTTTCATGATGGGCGGGGCTAGAATTTCATCCGAAGGGTGACGGAGGTGATGATGTCTTGTTGCTTGACGTTTTCGGGCACCAGATTGTGGTACTCATAGTTGAAGTTCAGATCCAGGAAGAGGTGTTTGCCCAGTTGGGTAGAGAGGGAGGTGACAGAGGTGACGATATAGTCGTTCTGCAGGTCGGTCAGCGAGGGCATGTAGAAAGTGGTGTGCTTGAGGGAGACGGCATCGGTGATTTTGTGGCGCATCTTGAAACGAAGCGAGACACGGCTCACCTGTGGCTCCAGCACAGTGGTGTTGGTGGTGAAGTAGTCCACATATTCATATACGTAGGCGGCGCTGATGGAGTAGTCACATCTCTTGTTGAAGAAGATGCGGTATTTGGCACCGGCAAGAAAACTCAGTTTATATTCGTAACCCTTGTATTTGTTGTTGTAATAGGTGCCGGCCACGAAGGGCGAGACGCGGTTGTACTGCCAGATGTCGAAAGTCAGGTTGCCGGTGAAGCTCTTGTCATACTCTACATGGTCTTTCTGCCCGTAGACGATGGCATAGTTGGCGTCGAGGGCCACAATGCTGTCGTTGCGTTCCACGCCGCCCTTGTTGTTAAAGGTGAACGTGTTGACGTTGCCCGACTTGTATTCGCCCCCAAGGCTGAAGGTGTAATGCCATTTGCCCTGCGCCGCCACGGTGAGCGTGGCAGTCATCATAATCGTGAGTATTAATATCTTGCGCATATCCATTGATCTTTAATCATGATGCAAAGATACAACTTTTTTTGAATATTGTTTTGTGCAGTGCCAGAAATAAGAGAGGATGATAATTAAAGAGACGTTTCGCCGTTGTGGGCAATCAACGAGACCGAGGTGACCCCGTCTATCCCTTGCAATTGGCGAACCAACTGGCCGTCGGTTGCATTAAGCTCAATGGTCAAAGAGACCGAATCTGCAGTCATGTTCCGAGCTTTCACCTGGGCGTGTTTGCTGGACTGCCTCACTAGGGGCATGATTTGTTGTTCGATGTCCAGGTTGGAGGCATTGACGATCAGTATCATTGGAGACTTGATGGTCGGTATTCTGTCCAAAAGCAATACTGCGATTGTCAATACGACGGAAAGAATGACAGCATACAGGGAGTGTCCTGCGCCGCAGATGATGCCGATGCTGATAGCCCAGAAAAGAAACATCAAATCCAGCGGATTTTTCACTGCAGTCCTAAAACGGACGATGGATAGAGCACCCACCATACCCAAAGAAATCACTATATTAGACTGTATCGTAACTATGATGGCAGCGGTGATGAGGGCCACGCCGACCAAAGAAATGTTGAAGTTCTTAGAGTAGAATGTTTTGCGCGTGACTATGCGATAGAGAAGAAAGATATAGAGGGCGATCAGCATAGTTACAAATAAACAAATAACCACTGAACTCAGGGTGAGTTGCTGAGTACTCCAACTGTTTAGAAATGATTTTTTGAAAATGTCGGAAAAGGTGATAACTAAATGATTCATGACTATTTATCTTTTTTGCGTTAAAAATTATATTTCCTACAGAGATAGTATTTGGAGAAGGCCGTGCGTTCCAGTCCGTCAATATAAAGGCTGTTGTATATGAATTCTGGAAGAAAGTCGTCGTACTTCACTTCCATCAGGTGGAATCCCTTGGGCATGATAGGGCGGCTGACTATATGGCTGTCAAAGAAATGGTCGTAATCCTTTGAAGAAACAATATGTGTGTCGAAAGTCACCCGCACATTGCCTGTCGGATAGATGTACGGGATGCGTTGGTATTCCACGATGGTGGTGGGTCTTATCAGTCGTAGGACCATGTTTGACAGGAACTTTTGTAACACGGGCGGCTGATTCTGACCAATCGGCAGTGGATTGCAAGAAATAAGCTGAATCGTCTCCTCTCTTGTGAGGCTACAAGACTTTTTTAATGTTTTTTCTTGTTGCTTCCGCTTGCATTCTAGTTTTATCTGTGCATCAGAGCAGTTGTATATCCTTATCCTATATTTCTCACGCGGGTCAACTCCGTTCTCATTATCGTAATAGCATGAGTCTTGGTAGTCGTCAAAGTACACGCTCCGGATAGAATACATACCTGCATGTCCTACATGAGGGTCTAAGGGGATAACGGCCTTAATTTGATTCTGAATGACGGCCATCATCTCTTCGGATATGATATATTTAAATTCGTGTCTATAGTGAGGGCTGTGTGTTTTCATTTCTTTTTTCCTTTAGGGCCTTCCTTCCTCCTTTCAATTATGATGTAGCCGAACATTGAGAGCCCAAAGAAGGCAAGGAGGGCTGACGACCCATAGCGTATTATTTTATTTCGGGTTTGCTTTGATAACAATCTCTTGGAATTGTTTGTTTCTGCTGAAGGCAATGAGGAATCTGTTGAATCATTACAAAGTATGAGTCGGGCACGAGGATCTTTGATGACAGAGTTGGGATAATAAGTCATGCCGCTTAGGGTGTCTTGCCATACGTATGATTGATATTTTCCATGAGGATGGGCTTGCTCGATGTATTGACTTACCGTTTGGCCGTTCCTAAATTCTGTCCAAATGTCTCCGTCTGACAATTGCATGTTGATATAGATTTCCTGGTAAGGCATTCCCTGAATCCAATGCCTGTCCAAAAAATCCTTGTGTTGGAAAAGGAATGTTTTCAAAGAGTCTGGAGAGGGTATGGACGGCTGAAGCCATCCATATTGAGGACGGTCCCGATGGAACATATTCATCCACCGTATAGAGTTGGCGTGAGCTGCTGATTGGATAACATCTGCCAAAGAGTCGATGCCTTCTGAAACCAGCCAATCAATATATGGTCTGCTGTGGGTTCGGTATAGTTCAATAGTGTGCTTTCTGAACTCATCGTTCTGCATAAGAATGTAGAATGGTATATTTTGAGGACAATGATATCTAATAAAATGGGTGGCGGGATAGTAGAAACCTAAATCGTAGTCCCAGACAGGCCCTCCGTAAAAAATGTATGGGGTTTGGTCATAACAGTAAAAATAATTGCTTGATTGCCACATATCGAAGTTGCTGAATACTTCGTCAATAAGATATTTGCACGACCATGAGTGAATATCTAATATCGATTCTAACTGTGAGGTAGGGATGGTGTCCGCGCCATATATGGCATCAGTTAGTTTCTGTAACTCATCTTGATATTTAATGATTCTACTTGGGCTTTCTGATTCTAGCACGAAATATTGCTCTGACGCTCTGGAGTTAGAAAAGTAGTACTCTTCACGTAAAGCATATATGTTGACACCTCTGAAGAGGACTATCTTATTATCGTCATGATAGAGTCTGGTTGGTGATACCTCTATTTTTTCGGTAAGAAGGTACAGCCCGTTGTAAATTCCGTTTATGTATACGTCTACAAATTTACTACTTGGTATCCAGCAATAGTCAAGTGTTTTTGCGTAGTCAAGGACTATCTTTGTTTTCAAATTGGATTCATCGTAATTATTGGCAATCAGCACCCATTTGGTTGCAGGTGCCATCCCCAATAGACTGTCGGGCCGTTCCAGTTCTATTTGATATGGCTTTTTGGGGAATAACCAAGAACTTACACCTCTGCTTTTTAGTTTGATAGGACCTTTGTGTTCCAGATATAGACTATCCCCTGTGGGTGACATCAACGTCATTACCCCATATTCTTTGGCGTTCCTGTTGCTGTTTATTTTGGTTATGCTTATGGGCGCTGTGTTGATAAACAGAGTAGGAATGTTGGCAGATTGGATGATGCGTAGCGAGATGTCTTGTTTCCTGTGCCTGCCCAATATTGTGGTCTTGTATATTCTTCCAGTGTCAAGCACTGCCAAGCTTCCACCGGGGTTAATGACGGTGTCGCCAAAAGATAATTTAAGATTGGGTGTGTTTAACCTTACATTCTTGAGAGTGGTGTACGAAGGGAGAAAAAGGTAGTGGCATTCTTGAGTCTCGTCATACCATGGTTCGATATTGAGTACTTCACTCCCTGTCCTTACGCTGAATGTCAGCGTTTCATCATTGCTTGGTAAAAACAGCCCTAGTATGATTACGACACAAAAGATGGCAGTTCCGACAATTACTGGCAAGGTTTTGTTGTTTCTCATGGATGATGAAGTTTTGTGGATGCTGTTATCAACAACGAAAGAATGTTTTTTGTTGTGTTTGTGACTATGAATGAAAATAATTGTCACGGATATAGGTGCGCAGCAATTTGCTAGATTTCCATCTGTTTGGCATATTATTGGGTTTTAGTATATTGTTCATAGACCATGTTGCATAATAATTGTGCAAAGATACGATTTTTTCTTCATATAGCTAAAATAGGTATTATTCTCAACCGCATAAACAGTGGCAAAACCACTAGTTCGGCTCTGTGACTTTGGACATCCGCTACATCGGGTATTCTCAGGCTCTACACTCTGCGCAATTTCTATTCGATTGGGAGCCGATCAGACTTAAAAATCTATTACTCAATCTTTTACAACACAAAATAACCATTTTACCTGAGAATACCAATTCTTTTGTGCTTTTTCTACTCAGTATTGCACTTGTAACTTGGAATATAGTCGATACCGAACTTTTGGCAATTAACCTTGGCCCGCATGAGGCTATGGATAAAGAATAGGAATTTGGTATTCCAAATAATTGTTGTATCTTTGCAAAACGAAATAAATGCTTTCCTATATGAGAAAAAATGCCTTTTTTACTATTTTAATAGTTTTATTTTCTGTGAGTTCTGTCATGGCACAATCGGCCAAAGAGCCCGAGACCGACCCTGTTATTCTCAACCGCATTGACCAGTGGCAGGACCTCAAGTTCGGCTTTATGATGCATTGGGGCATCTATTCGCAATGGGGCGTGGTGGAGTCGTGGAGCATTTGCAACGAGCCGTGGATTGACCGTAATGGCGCTTCCTACGACCAGTATAAGCACGACTATTTCAATCTTAACCGCACGTTCAACCCCACGCAGTTTCACCCCGACCAGATGGCTGCCGCTGCCAAGGAGGCCGGCATGAAATATGTGGTCTTCACCACCAAGCACCACGATGGTTTCTGCATGTTCAACAGCAATGAGACCGACTATAGCTGTGCGGGTGCCGACTGCCCCTACAGCCGCACGCCTCAGCCCGACATAACCAAGGGCATAGTGGATGCTTTCCGCGCCCAAGGTTTCTGGACGGGTCTATACTTTTCCAAGCCCGACTGGCACAATGACGACTATTGGGCACACGAGTGGGCCACCCCCGACCGCAATGTCAACTACGACATCAACGAGCACCCCGACCGCTGGGACCGCTACAAGACGTTCACCCACAAGCAGGTGTACGAGCTTACCCATAACTATGGCGACATAGACATCCTCTGGCTTGACGGCGGCTGGGTCCGTCCCGAATGGAGCATCAACGACGAAACCCGTCCCTGGCTGGGCTGCTATCAGCGTGTGCAGGATGTGGACATGGACAAGTTGGTCAGCATTGCCCGCTCGGGCAATCCCGACCTGATTGTGGTGGACCGCAGTGTGGGTGGCCGCTATGAGAACTACCGCACGCCCGAGAAGGAGGTACCCGACAGCCTGCTCTCCTATCCGTGGGAGACCTGCATGACCATGGGCGACAGTTGGTCATACGTGCCCAACGACCACTATAAGAGCACCACGCAGCTGATTCACATTCTCTGCGATGTGGTGGCCAAGGGTGGCAATCTGCTGCTCAATGTGGGTCCCGATGCCGAAGGCCGTCTGCCGCAAGAGGCCCTTACCCGCATGAAGGAGATAGGCTCCTGGATGGAGGTCAACGGCCGGGCCATCTATGGCACCCGCCCACTCTATCCCTATAGCAAGGGAGGCATCCGCTACACCCAAAGCAAGGACGGCAAGCATCGCTATGCCATTTGTCTGATTGCCGAACCCACCAAGAAGGCCACTTTTGAGCTGCCTTTTGTGGTGAAGGGCGTAAAGTCACTGGCTGGCAAAAGCATCAAGGCCGGCACCAAGGCGGGCAAGAGTAGCACTTCTCTCACCCTTTCCGCTGCCACCCCAATGGAACACGCCGTGGTGGTTGAGTTTTAGCCAGCGACGCATAAGGAGCGTTTTACACACGAACCCCTCTCGTTTCCGACTCGCTGCTATAGCGGGTGGATAGTGTTCAGTATGTTGGTATAGTGTGCGTTGGTTTGGGCGGTGGTAAGGATTTCATAAGGAAATCATCACTCCTTCGGGGAACTATTTGTAGTAGAGGAGGCTGAAGTTGGCCTCGGACAGGAGGTCTTGCGCCACGGTTTGCAGTTGCTCAGGTGTGACGGAAAGGATGTCGCGGTTCATCTCTTCGAGGGTATCCACATGGTCGAAGTTGAGGTAGGCCTTGCCGATGCTTTGCATTTCGTTGAGGCCGCTGTCGTTGGTGATGGCCATCTGTCCGATGAACTGGGTTTGGGCAGCGCGTAGCTGCTGGGGGGTGAGCTTGGTTTCGCGCAGACGGCGCAGTTCGTTCAGTATCAGTTGGGTGCTGCGGTCGGCAGCCCCAGTGTCCACTCCAGCATATATGTAGAAGAGGCCGGCATCGGTGAAGGGTACGTATTGGGACTCAATGGTGTAGCAGAATCCTTCGTTTTCGCGCACCGACACGTTGAGACGTGAGTTCATGGCGGGCCCGCCTAGGATGTTGCTCAAGAGGGTGAAGGCTGTCTTGCGCTCGTCGAAGAGGGTGGGGGCGGGACACCCGATGAGCAGGTGCACCTGGTGGGTGCGTTTGCCGACGGTGGTGTTGAAGTGGCGATACTGCACCGTGTTAGGGACGGGTGGATTTGGCAATAGAGAGGAGGGGTTGCCGGAAGGAGCGGGAGCCTGGAAGTGTTTTTCGCAGAGTTTCACCAGTCGGCTGAACTCCACGTTGCCCACAACGGAGACGACCATGCGGTCGGGGGTGTAGTTCTGGTGGAGGAAGTCGGAGAGTTGGGCCGAGGTGAAGTGCTTGACGTTCTTTTTGTTGCCTAGGATGTTGTGGGCAAGGGGGTGGGTGCCGAAAATCATTTCCTCGAAGTCGTCATAGATGAGTTCGGCGGGCGAGTCTTTGTAGAGGTTGATTTCTTCGATGACCACGTCTTTTTCTTTCTCTATCTCGTGCTGCGGAAAGGTTGAGTGGAAGAGTATGTCGCTGAAGAGTTCTAGGCAGCGTTCCAAGTGCTGCGAAAGGGCGGAGGCATAGACGCAGGTCTCCTCCTTGGTGGTGAAGGCGTCCAGCTCGCCGCCCACGCCGTCGATACGGTTGCGGATATGGTAGGAACGGCGGTGTTCGGTGCCTTTGAAGATGGAATGCTCAATGAAATGGGCTATGCCCTCTTGGGCAGGGGTGGTCTCGTTGCGCGAGCCCACGTTGATGTATACGCCGGCATAGACCACCGGTGAGTTGTTCTGACGGAAGATGATGCGGATGCCGTTGGGGAGGGTATGGTAGTGGTACATGATGTCAATTCTGGGGTTTCCGATTTTTTGGGTGGGGGATGGAAAGGAGGGATAGGAAGAGTGAGGTGAAGACAATGCCGGCAAGGGTTTCCAACGTGTCCTCGCTGACAAATGAGATGAGCAGGATGCAGAGGAAGGCAGTGAAAAGGATGCGGCGGCAACTGGCGGTGCGCACGATGGCGCGGACGAAGAAAAAGACTATGGTCACAAATCCCACAAGACCAAAGGCCAACAGGAAGTTGAGGTACTGGTTGTGGGTGTGCATATCCTTGTGGGCCAGGGCGGAATGAGATTGGTTGAGCTCTGCCTGGCAGACGTCCACCACGTCGCCTGTGCCTACCCCCAGCCAGGGGTGCTGCTTGAAGACTTTCCACCCATTGCCCCACAGTTCTAGGCGCTGCAACATGCTGAAATCTTTAACGCTGTGGTAGCAACGGTAGTTTTCCAATTCGTAGCACAACACGTATACCATCTTGCGTGGCCCGGGCTGCTGGTAAACGGGGTTGGCTATGCCTTTTTCGATGGCGGCAATGTCGTCAGGGGTAAGCTGGGCCACGCCGGCACTGTCTTTGGTCAGACCCAAGGCGTTCAGGTAGCGCAGAAGGGTAGGGTAGACCGACCAACCCGAGTTGGAAACAGAGTCGTAGGGGAAACGGCTGCGCTTGGCCCATTCCTGCCGCATCTCTTTGTCGCAGACGTAGTAGTGGACGTAATTGCCGTTTTCAATCAGGCCGTCCTGTCCGTGTATGTAAAGTCTTCCATTGGCAGTGGTTTTGGGCAGTTCCTGGGTCGAGAGTGGCCGCAGGTGGTAGTAGTCGTAGCAGTAATAGCCGCAGAGCCCCACAGAGAGCAGTAGCACGCCCCCTACGAGGAAGAAGGCCACCGTGCGCAGGGGTCTTTCCATGCGGCGGCGATAGGCGAGGAGCAGCACTACGGCTGTTACTAATAGGATGATAAATGCCGTGTATGAGTGTATCAGCAGCAGGAAGGTCAGAAACCACAGCGACAGCAATAGGTTGAGGCCGTAGAGCCAAGTCCTCGGGTATTTCAGTGCTGCCCAGGCTAGCATGAACAGGGATAGGCAGAGGTTGAGACTGAAACGGATATGAGATATGTGCGGCACTATGTCGCGGTAGGGGAGGTCGGCAATGGTCAGGTATCGCACCAAGCCCATGCCTGTCACTACCAGCACGGTGCCTACGTAGCATATGCCTATGTTCATCGCCTCTTTGGCGTTGGGCCTGGGTGTGGTTAGGATGACCAGTGGCAGGAGAAAGAGGGGCAGTTTTTTCTGCATGTCGTAGAGGGCATAGGAGAGGTTGTCCGTACCCAAAAGCCACAGCAGGTGGACGGCCAGCAACACCAGGAAAGCGTGCAAGAGATGGTTTTGCCTGAAGTCGGAAAACTTCTCGCGCCAGTTCCATTCCAACACCCAGTTGGCCAGCAGCAGCACCCACACAAGGTTGGTCATAAAGACCGACGTGGTCATGAAAATGACCAGCAGGCACAGCAGCAGGATGTATATCTTACGATGAATCTGGTTGCGCATCACTTAGAGAGGTCTCCCCTCTTAGATTTTTTTGTCTATCGGCCTAATATCTTGTTGTATTCAGTGGTGTTGCCCAGTATTTCCACTGCCTTTTTGATGTCGGGGTCATGCCTAAGGGCGGCTTCGATGCAGCCTTTGCGGTAGTAGTAGTGCAGCACGATGGCATCGGCCAGCAACTCGCTTATCTCCTGGCGGTTGCGGTTGAGGTCCTCTTTCTTGGCATCCTTGTAGGTTTTCTCCAGTTGGTCTATCTGTTGCTTCAGATTGTCCATATAGTTCTCCTCTTCAGCCACTTTGCGCAGGTCGGCAATGATGTTCTCGGTGTAGGTCTTGTAGTCGTAGGTTTTGTCGGAGAGGTAATTCACAAAGTCGTTCCAAATCTCGTCGGTAATCTTAAATTGGCCGGCGGGGGCAATGGTGGGATGTTCCTGATGGAATTTCAGCGCATAGTTGAAAAAATGGAACCTGTTGTAGAGGGCCACCGAAAGGAGCGAACTGGTTTCGTGTTCCACCTCTATGTCGGGCTCGATGCCGAAACCGTCATAGACGGTGCGGCCGTTGCGTGTGTGGAAGGCCGTCTTTAGCGAGTCGGGCACCTTCATGGCACGCCCATTGGCATCGCGGTTCTTATAGTCGATGGCTTGGATGCAGCGGCCGCTGGGGATGAAATACTTCGACACGGTCACTTTCATCTGGCTGTTGTAGGGCATGGGCAGGATGTTCTGCACCAGGCCTTTGCCGTAGGACCGCTCGCCAATGATGACTGCTCGGTCCAGGTCTTGCAGGCTTCCACTGACAATCTCGCTGGCCGAGGCACTGTTGTCGTTGATAAGCACTGCAAGGGGAATGTCTAAATCTTCGGGATTGAGGCGTGTACGGCTCTTGACATTTTTGGAGGCCACCTTTCCTTTGGTTTCGACCACCAACTCGCCCGACTTCACCCAGATGTTCACGATGTCCACAGCCTCGTTCATTAGGCCGCCACCATTGTTGCGCAAGTCTAGGATAAAGCCTTTCATGTCGGGATGGTCATGTTTCAATTGGTGGAAAGCCTCGCGCACGTTCTTGGCAGCATCTTGGGTGAACTCGTCCAGCCGCACGTAGCCTATGTTGCCCTCTACCATGCCGCTGTAGGGCACGTTGGGCAGACGGATTTCGCCACGGGTAATCTTCACGTCGAACTCTTTGCCGTTCCGTTCCAGCCGCAAGACAACATCTGTGCCGGCCTGTCCGCGCATGGCGCTGCTCACATCGCTGGTGGTCTTACCTTTGGTGCTTTCGCCGCCTACGGCCACAATGCGGTCGCCAATCTTAATGCCGGCCTTGTCGGCAGGCAGCCCCTCGTAGGGCTCGGCAATGTACACGCTGTCGCCTTGTTGCTGGATGATGGCCCCAATGCCGCCATACTGTCCCAGTACCTGCATTTTCACATCCTCCATGTCGCTCTCGGCAAAATAGTTGGTGTAGGGGTCCATGGAGGCCAGCATGGCATCGATGGCCACCTTCATGGTCTTTCCGGGGTCAACGTCGTCCACATAGTTGATGTGGAGGTTTTTATATACATTGGCAAAGATTTCTAAGTTCTTTGTGATTTCAAAGCCTTTGTCGTTTGGGTCGTTCTGTGCCGCGGCGGTAAGGCCGGCAGCGACCAGTAGCAATAGCAGGATTTTTTGCTTCATATAGATTTCTTAATGTTAATTCAATTACTTGTTGGTGGAATAATTATTAGTTCTGGCTCACGCACTTGCATAGGCCTCTTGTTTGTATTCATACTGTTGGAGTGTCTCTTCGTAGTGTCCGAGCAGTTCGTCCACATCTATGTTTTGTGGCGAGATGAACATCACCAGGTCGTCCTCTTCGAATTTCTCGTTTCCCGAGGGGTTGAACAGAGTTTGGTCGCCCCGTTTGATGCCTATCACCAGTGCGTTGTACATCATCATCAGCTTTGCATCCTTGATGGCTCGTCCCACCAGCGCATGCCCTTTGGGAATCACCATGGTATAGTTGTTGATGTTGTGGTCGCTGTGGTCGTGAATCAGCATGTCGGGCTCCACATTCAGTTGGTCGCGCACCTTCGACACTTGGTCCTCGCTGCCTATCAGGGTCACGCGGTCGCCAGGCAACAGCTGTGTTTTCTTGTCTGGCAGGTCGTACACTTTGCCCGCACGTTCCATACTCACCACATTCACCCCATACACTTTGCGTATGCCACATTCGCGTAGTGTCTTTCCCGACCATGGCGAATAGGGGGTCACTGTCGTGCGGTCCATATAGAAGCTGTTCTCCAGTTCCTCCGGTACGGCAAACGAATTTTGGGCCTGACGTGAGTTAAGGTTGGTCACAAAACGGTCCTCGATGCGGTGGTAGAAATCAATAACGGGCTTTGAGGCCAGCACGATAATCACCACTACGATGGCTATCACCAGCAACAAGCCCACAGCAATGTGCACGTAGCGCGAAACGACCCATCCCACAGCAGTAAGGACTATGAAGTAGCGCAACAGCAACAGAGGCAGAACAATGGCCTGGCTGTTGCTGCCAATCTCCAGCATCTGGGCTTCCAGCTTCTTGTTCACCCCCTTCACTGCCAGGGCCCACAGGAACGGGGCCAGCACCAGCAGCGTGGCCGTCATGCCCAACAGGTTGCCCCATATTTCGGGTATGCCCAAGTCTTCGAAAAGGTTGTTTATGAAGGGTTTCAGCAATAAGATGCTCAGGAGCGACAGGGCTACGATGATGGCCCCATAGAAGAGGATGGTCAGCGCCTGCTGCTTGATAAAGTGGGTCAGTTTGTTCTGGTGACCGGTGGTGCGTGATGAGCTGCTGTATTTGTCCAGCAATCGTTTTATCTTGTCGGGAATCTTGGGGTTAAGCCACTCGTAGGCTGGCGTGCCAGCCTTAATCATGTAGGGGGTAACAAAGGTGGTGATGATAGAGACCGACACGATGATGGGGTAGAGTTTCTCGTTGATGACCCCAAAACTCATGCCCAGTCCCGCTATGATAAAGCTGAACTCACCAATGTTGCAAAAACAGAAACCGCCTTGCATGGCTCCTTTCAGTGGCTTGCCACTCAATAATATGCCTAGTGTGGCACTCAATGACTTAAAGACTAATACTGTCAGGGCTATGGCCAGTATGTAGTACCACTGATGCACCAGCACCTGCGGATTTACCAACATGCCAACCGACACAAAGAACACTGCCCCAAACAAGTCTTTGATGGGGGTGATGATGCGGTGGATTACGTCGGCCTCAATGGTCTCAGCCAGGATTGCCCCCATCACGAAGGCTCCCAAAGCGGTGGAAAATCCGGCAAAGTCGGCAAACACCACCATGCCGAAGCAAAGCCCCACGGCCACGATGCACAGCGTCTCCGCCGACATCCAGCGCCGCATCCAGCGCAGGAAAGAAGGTATCAAGAAAATGCCGAAGGCAAACCACACTATTAGGAAAAATACCAGTTTCACCATGCTCATGCCCAGCTGGGCACCGTTGAAACTCTTGCTCACGCTCAGGGTGGAAAGAATCACCAACAGCAATACTGCCACCAAATCTTCTACCACCAGTACGGCCGTCACCGTGCTGGTGAATTTCTGCTGTTTCAACTTCAAGTCTTCGAACGACTTGATGATGATGGTCGTAGACGAAATTGAGAGCATACATCCCAAGAAGATGCAGTCCATGTCGCCCATGCCCAGCAGATGCCCCACCGTGTTGCCCATCACGAACATCACGGCCAACTCCGTCAGGGCCGTCACCGCTCCGGTGGCTCCCACCTTCCGTAGTTTCTTGATGCTGAATTCCAAACCCAAAGCAAACATCAGAAACACAATGCCGATGTCGCTCCACACATGAATATTGCTATCGTCGCTGATGGCAGGGAACCAAGGGAAATAAGGGCCAATAAAGAAACCGGCCACAATGTAGCCAAGCACCAAAGGCTGCTTCAGCCATTTGAAAATAACCGTAATTACGCCGGCCGTAATTAAGATGATGGCCAAGTCTAGGAATATAGGTGGCAGAGACGACATATTTTTTTCAATAAATAACTTTTTATATAACGCATCAATGCCTTGGTTATTGTCCTGAAATGCTTCAAAAGTTCATTTTTTGTCATTCTGAATTATGAGTATGGCAGCAGACGCTCAGAATTTAGAATTCTTTGAATGTTGCATTTCACCTTGTCTCATAGCTGTCGGGAGGCCATTGGGCGTTCAAAAAAACAAGGCTCTAGTTTGATGAAAGACTGATTTTTAGCAGCCTCGAAGAGGCTGAATCTCAATAACCCCATACTAAGCGACCAACGGGAGCGCAGTGTGGGGATAGCGAAACCCCTACTACTCAGCGTGTCGAAGACACGCCACATTGAGAAATACGAGCAAGAATCAGTCATACTTTGTACTAGAGCGAAAAACAATATCTCATACATAATAAATTGACCGAAAGTCCGTTCATTCAATCAATAAAACATCAAGTGAGTAATCATGAGTTACCTTGACACTAAAGACATAGGAGTCTTCGATCTTCGCGCGGGTGGGGCCGACGAGTTCATCGGACATGGAACTGCCATCTTGGTTGGTGGACTCATCCTGGGCATCATGGGTCGTGGACGTTTGGTCTATCAGGTCAATCAAAGCCACCATGAAATTACTCGCAATGGCATCTTTTTCGCCCTCCCAGGCCAGCTTTTTTCTGTCACGGAGTACAGCAACGACCTCGAAGCCACCGTTGTTTATGTCACTTCGGATTACTTGTTGAAACTGGGTTCACGAAACGAAATGTTGCTCATGCATGCCAATGAGTCCATGAACACCCTTCTTTGGGATAGTCTCAACGAGTTGGACACGATGTTGTTGCAGGATATTGTCCTCTCCGATGATGTTTGTGGCGACATCCGGAGCATCTTGTCTGTGCTGCAGCGTCATGCCTATCCGCAGGTGGCCGAGAGCAACCTCGTGCTTAGTGTTCCGCTCATACAAACTCTTCTGCTCCTGACCATAGAATCCCTGAACCAAGGCTCCATGAGGGTCCGCACCCTCTCTCGACAAGAGCAGCTGAGCAAAGACTTCTTCTTTCTGTTGCTACAGAACTACAAGGTGGAACACGATGTCTCTTTTTATGCCGGTCAGCTTTTTGTGACCCCCAAATACCTCAGCACCGTTGTGCGCAAAAACACTGGTTCTCCCGTTCAGGATTGGGTAGCCCGCCTGTTGCTCTTCTCTGCCAAGTACCTCCTCAAAAGCAGCCGCCTCAGCGTACAACAGATTTCAGACCAGCTGCATTTCTCAACCCCCTCTTCCTTTATCCGTTTCTTTCACCGCCTGACGGGTATGACCCCTAGGGAATATCGTATAAAGTGAACCGCTATTTCTTTGGGTCTATTTTAGCATAGCCTTTGGCATCGTTGATAAAGGTGAAGAACAACATCAGCATCAGTATGATGATGACCGCCACGGCCACGCAGTCCAACATATTCAGACAATATGAGGTGCCGAAGAGTGACACTGCCCAGCTCCAGTTGCGAATGCCCTTAAAAGCTATCAGCACCGTGTTGACCACGATGACTACCAGCCGAAACTCCGTGGGTCCCAATTTGGCGTAAGTCAGTTTGAATTCCCCTTTCAGGTGGGCGTTTATGCTCACGTTGATGGTCATTATTAGGTACAGCGCGTAGGCAATCAATGCTAGGTCTAGGTGCACAAAAGGTGACAAGCCGACACCGACAAACATCAGCCCCTCGTTGACACAATCAATGGTGTGGTCCACATAATAGCCGTAAATGGGACGCTGTGTGTTGCGTACTCGTGCCAACGTGCCGTCCAGTGAGTCGCCATACCAGTTGACCACCATCCCCAGTGAACTGAGCCACAGCCAACTCACGTTCAGGTTGGAAAGGATAAATCCTGCTGCCACCAGCAAGGCTCCAATAAATCCCACCAGTGTCAGGTGGTCCGATGTCACCCATCGTGGTTGCCGCTTTGCAAGCCATACCAAGGCCTTCTTCTCAACTCCGTTTAAAACCGAAGTTTGTATTCGTTCCGATTGTTTTATATCCATGTTCTTCTTTTTTTCATTTTGTAGCGGTCCTCCGTTGCTACAGTTGTGCCGAAAGGAGCCGTGCTGTGCGTTCCAAAATCCTTCGTACCCATGGCCGTTGCCGCCACTTCTCAAGGGTGATGATTTGCGACTCCTGCTCGTCCTTGAGGCATATTTCCTTTATCTGTCTGGTGTACCCCCTGTCTTCGACAAACAGGTTGATTTCGAGGTCCAGAAGATAGCTGCGGGGGTCGATGTTGGTGGAACCCACCGTGGCAATTCGGTCGTCGCAGGCCAGTATCTTCGAGTGCATGTAGCCTTTGTTGTAAAAATAGAAGTGCACCCCGGCCTGTAGGGCTTCCTCTATGTAAGACTGTGACGCCAACGGCGTGAGCACTCCGCGGTCGCCCCGCGACGGGATGGTGATATGCACCTCCACCCCCCTCTGGGCAGCCTCCACAAGGCTCTGCATGACAGCCTTGGTGGGGATAAAGTAGGGCGACTCCCAATGCACATACTCCTTGCTCTCGTCCAGTATGCGGCAAAACTCTGCCATTATGACAGGCCCGTCGCCTATCGGCCCTGAGGTGAGAATCCTTCCAGGGAGATCCCCCTGCGCTTCCATCTTGGGGAAATACTGTTTCTCGGCCAGCAAATCACCCGTGGCGTAACGCCAGTCACAAAGGAATGCGTGCTGTAGCTGAGCCACCGCAGGACCCGCTATGCGTACCTGAGTGTCGCGCCAGTCGCCCCAACGCAGTCCCTGATAGTAGCGGTCTGCAATATTCATGCCACCCATATAGCCAATTGCCCCGTCGATGACCACCACCTTGCGGTGATTGCGATAGTTGTCCTTCTTACGTAGGAATGGAATAGGGACGGGGCCAAACCCCTTCACCTGCACCCCTTGCTGGCTCAGTTTGCGGTAATACCACTTGCTTTTAAGGTTCGAGATGTCGTCATACAGCAATCGCACTTCCACCCCCTCTTTTGCCTTGGCGGCCAGGGCATCGCCGATGCACTGGCCTATGGCGTCAGCCTCGAACTTGAAGAACTGCACGTGGACAAAATGTTGTGCCGAGGCTATGTCCTTCAGCAGTCGTACCACCATGGGATGGAAATCGGGATAGGTCTCTATGTGGTTGCCCTCGGTCAGATTCCTCTCCAGCAAAGTGTTCAATTGCGCTAGCTCCTCCTCGCCCACAAGGGCAATCCTTTTCGGCTTCGACGTGAGCCACGCTATCCATAGGACTAGCAGCAAAATGATGATAATGACTTTCATGGGCGTTGCGGTCAAATAAAACTACACCTTCTCTTCAATCTGGGCAGGTTGGTCAATAATTTGCATAAACTCCTCGCCCGTGATGGTCTCTTTCTCCAGAAGTATGTGGGCGGCTGCGTCCATCTGGGCTCGGTTGTCGGTGATGATTTGCTTGGCTTTGGCATATCCGTCGGCTATCATCTGGCGCACTTCGCTGTCAATGTCTGCTGCGGTGTCCTGTGCGCAGGCTAGCGAGGTGTCGCCTCCTAGGTAAGCTCCGTTGACAGTCTCCAAGGCCATCATGCCGTATTTGTCGCTCATGCCGTAGCGCGTCACCATGGCGCGGGCCAGTTTGGTGGCCTGCTCTATATCGTTGCTGGCCCCAGTGGTGATGGTGCCGCAAATGACCTCTTCGGCAGCACGTCCTCCGGTCAGGGTGGCAATGCGGTTCAGCAGTTCCTTCTTGCTCATCAGCACCTGCTCGCCGCTGTCCACCTGCATGGTGTAGCCCAAAGCCCCCGAAGTGCGTGGCACAATGGTGATTTTATGCACCGGTGCCTGTCCCCCCAGCCGAGCGGCTACCATGGCGTGGCCTATCTCGTGATAGCTGATGATGCGGCGCTCCTGTTCCGAGATTATTTTGCCTTTGCGCTGGGCTCCGGCCATCACTGTCTCGATGCTCTCTTCCAGGTCCTGTTGGCTAACTACGTTGCGACCCATGCGTACAGCCCTGAGGGCGGCTTCGTTGACGATATTGGCTATTTCTGCCCCGCTGCTGCCTGCCATGGCGCGGGCTATCAGATCCAAAGAAATGTCGGCCTCGTGTTTCACATGCTTTAGGTGCACTTTCAGTATGGCCACCCTTCCTTCCAGGTCGGGCAGCTCCATTTGCACCCTCCGGTCAAATCGTCCTGGGCGCAGCAGGGCCTTGTCCAGCATCTCCGGTCGGTTGGTGGCGGCCAGGATGACCACTCCCTTGCGGCTGTCAAAGCCGTCCATTTCCGTCAGCAGTTGGTTCAAGGTCTGCTCGCGCTCGTCGTTACCGCCGTAGCCCGAACTGTCGCGCCTTTTGCCTATGGCGTCAATCTCGTCTATGAAGATGATGCAGGGTGCCTTTTCGTTGGCCTGGCTGAACAGGTCGCGCACCTTCGATGCTCCCATGCCCACAAACATCTGCACAAACTCCGATCCGCTGATGGAGAAAAAAGGCACGTGGGCCTCTCCTGCCACGGCACGGGCAATGAGCGTCTTGCCCGTGCCTGGGGGGCCAACCAACAATGCCCCCTTCGGCAGTGAGGCACCTATTTCGGTGTATTTCGTCGGATTGTGTAAAAAGTCAACCATTTCCTGCAACGTCTCTTTGGCCTCGTCTTGTCCGGCCACATCGGCAAAGGTGGTCTTCACCTCCTTGTCGGCATATATCTTGGCTCCACTTTGGCCAAACGACATAAAGTTGCCCGCTCCTCCGCGGTTTCCCATCTTCTTCATCATCATGTTGAAGAGGAAATAAAATATCACGCCTGGCAGCACCCACCAGAGCAGGAAATTGACTATAGGCGAATTCTCGTGTGGTATCTCCTGAGTGAAAACAATGTGCCCCGTCTCGCTCGGACTGGAGGCTTTGCTTAGCCTCTCTACTAGTCCGGGGTCGTCCATCTGTCCGGTCACATAGGTCGTCTTTTCGGTAGTCTCCTCTCCGTCGCTCACCGAAAAATAAATTTTGTTGTCCTTTATCAGCACCTGCTCCACATCGCCGTCGTTGACGTGTTGTGTAAAACTGCCGTAGTCGGTCTCTTTCAGTTGCGACCTCACCAACATGGGCTGCAAAAACCCATTGAAGAGAAGCAGCAGGCAAAAAGCAATGGCGAATGGCCACCACCCCCTCATCCAAGGCTTGCCCTGCTGGCTGTCTTTTGGTCCTTGTTGATTACTGTTCATACTTGTCTATTAACTTACTTATCTATTAACTAATGCCTACTTTTGTATCAATTATTTTGCCAAGATTGTCTTGGTCGCCAAAAAAGATGTGTTTGGGAGCATAATAACCGACTTTGGGTGTATTTTTTTTCCTCTGACTGACATAAAGGCATTTGTCGGGTGTCGTTTGGTATAATTTTGCCCCTCAAGTGTCTTCTTTTGAACAAATGGCATTATAACCACAAATCGGTCGTTGGGATTTGTGTCAGATTAGTGTTTGTTTCGAGCGGATAAACAACATCATTGTCGCAGGCGTAGCGGGCTACGTCAAGACAGGGATGTGGCCAAGATGCCGAAAGAAATGGTGATATGGCAAAATAGAGCTTGAAATGAGGATATTATGACCGAATGTCGGTCTAATGACCGGTTTGGGTTAAAGCATAAAGAAAGCCTCTTTGTGGAGGCTTTCGATGGTATTGGTGCTATAGGCGGTATGCCTGCAGGATTTCCCTTTGTAAGAATCTATGGATTCACCACCAGTTTCTTGGTGGAGGTGCCGGCGGCAGTCTGCACCAGCACCAGGTAGGTGCCGCGAGTCCAGCCCTGCACCGCGAAGCGGCAGGTGAGCCACTGCGCGGGGGTCTGGTAGCGCAGCCGTCCGTCCATGGAGTAGACTTCCACGCCCGTCAGGCGGTAGGCCGAGGCGATGGTCACCTCGTCGGTGGCGGGGTTGGGGGTGAGGCGCACCAGCCCTTCCAGCCTAATGTTGCCCTGGGGCTGCTCGGTCCAGAGCACCGTGGAGTCCCGGCCTCCCCAGCTCACTTCGTGGCTCCAGTCGCTGTAGCGCAGGTAGCCCTCGTCGCGGCAGACGGTGCGCACCCAGGCCGACATGCTGTCGCGGGTGTGGAGGGAGTCGATGTAGCGCCAGCTGGCCGCCCGGCAGTCCACCAGGGTGCCGTTGTCGGGGTCGATGCCCTTGGGGCCGTAGGAGAGCTGCCACTCGGTGTGAAGGTCGTCGGCACTCTGCCAGCGCAGGGTGGTGGTGTCGCCACGCGAGCCCGTGACGTTGAACCACTCCACCTGGGGACAGGTGACCAGCTCGTAGTCCCACATCGTGTCGTAGGTCTCGATGAGGGGCAATATAAGGGTGAAGTCAATCATGTAGCGGTTAATCCACCTGTTCCTTACATAGCCTTCGGGCAGTATTTGATCCCTATATAGTAAACTATCATAATGTTCCATGCTAATCACAAAATTTTCCAGCCATTCGGGCTGAGTCCATCGTTGTTTGATTTTTATTGGAGGGGGATAACAGCTGGAATCAATTTGCCCATCGGCCCCTATAACAAAGCGTGCCCACCAGTATTCTGTTCTATTAGGCATGGTACTGCCGTGCTCTCCATTTATGTTACACCAACTTATATAATGGACCAATTCAGGAAGTTTTTGTGATGTGCCCACATAGAACGAGTCCTCCACATGCACGGGCTTGTCAAAAAGAATATAATTCGGATTGTAAAGAGAGTGTAAGAATTGACGGCCTGTATATAAATCGTTGAAGGCTGAATCACATCTAGTAGCCCAATTTACTGAATGAGGCCGAAACTTGTACTGTAATGGGGGGCCGTAGGGGGCAAAGCGGCTGATGGGCTTCTGCTCCAATAGCAGGAGTGTGTCGGGCATGGCATCGTACAGGAAAACGTCGTCCATGGGATACCAGTCCGTGGTGGTGTCCCCGTGGTTTCGAGCATAAGTGTCTCTGTTAGGTGCATCTGAGAAGACGGCAATGCCATGGACATTGGCCCCTCCCTCTATGTAGTTGTATTGTATCTGGTCCCCATAAAGATAGGTGTTTGCTGCTGGTTCTCTGCCAAATGGTATCTGTGGAGATCCTCTATAGAATTGGTACCCCCACCGACCGTAGTCAAGCCTATTGTTGGGATTCTCATCCAGCCATGCCTGATAGTCGAACTGGATATAGGGGACTATCGAGGTGTCTATCCGCACTATGTGCTGTGCCGACCCCAGTGTGCACAGCATTAGTGCCAGTATGGTTGCAAAGGTTTTCTTTTTCATAAGGTTATTTCCTATTTTATGGTTGTTGACATATCGGGTTAATGTTTTCGTAATTAGTCGGTGCTAAAATACTGTAGGTTATCGGAATTGGCATAATTGGAGTATCGTCCCAGACGGTGCAGTGGTGTCGTGCCCTATCGTCAGATCTAATAGGTAGGTTATAATTACAGTTAGCCTTTCCGACAGAGCCACACGAATAGGATGCACCCAAAGGTTCGATGACTATATTGGGATTCATTAAGGCAACGCTCCTCCCCGAAGCAATGAACCTTCTGCTGCCGAAGTTGTCCAATGAGTGGGCCTTTTCCATAAAAGGGCATGACTCTACTATACATGATGCTCCGCTAGTATAGGGGGAATAGACTTGGAAAATGTAACTTTTCAATCCCATCAAGGGATCGTCTATCATATTCAGTATCAATAACCCGTCTTGGTCATAGTCGTATCTGATGTCGTTCATGTACCAAGATGTGTTGAACGTAGTGTCCTCCGGTATTTCCTGGTTGTTGATTAATATAGGGGTACTTCCTCCCACGTCAATGGTTTTCACCGCCAAACCTCCTTTGGTACCGTCTGAATAGTGATAGGCCACGGCAACATCGTCATTTTTCAAGTGGGTCACCATTACTTTGGCCAACGCCCTGTGGTCGGTATAGCCATATCGCATTGAATAAGGTCCTGGAGGTGTATGGGCAAAATTCTTTGTCTTGTCGAATACTTGGAACCTTAGGTTTTGGTAGTCGTAATCGTCCGATTTGGCTGTGATGACAATTTTGTGGTCTGTAGTGCAAATGTCGGTGTAGGACTCTATGCCGTCTTTGTTGTAGTGATAGCCGCTGATGTCCCATTGGTTGATGCTTGAGAGAAAGGCCGCATCGCCATAGCCCACACGATAGCCCACTACGATATTGTCTGAAAATCCAGCAATTTGGTTGTCGGCTATGTAAGCTATTCGGATGCCACCTCCATATTCATAAAGTGCCAGTCTTGTGACCCCGGTAATAACAGTTTTAAGGTCTAGAGCCTGGCATTCTGAATATAGAAGACGGGCATCGGGCAGCAGAACGCTTTTGTAATTTACATTGCCAGAAAGTAGTTCGCCGATGGAGAAGCAGGCGAGCAGGCCTTGTTTGCCTGAGGAAGAGAAAAACGAGCCACCGGCAAAGACCGAGTCGTGGGCAATGCGGAAGTCGTTGATGATGACATTCGAAGGGAGTGTCGCGCTGATAGTTGTGCCAAAGGCATTGTTGTGGTAGGAAACAATGCCTGGGCCTGTGCCGCTGGAAGTGTAGACGATATACTCGTCACCCTGCCAGTGGCGCACGATGGTGGTGTCATAATTGAGGGAGGGTATCTCCCACACGACACTCTGTGGCTGTGCGGCTGCCAGGCAAGGAAGCAGCCATAGGGGTAAGAGAAGCAATTATTTTTTCATGTTTTCTTTTATTTGTTTTGGGCTTTGGTGTTCAATGGCCGTCTGCGTTAAAGGCAAAGCCCTTACCTGCGGCAGATGTGTTTTTATCATTACTTTTCGGCTGCAAAGTTACCGCTTTTTTCTAATATGACCAAATTTTTTTGCAAACGTCTGTAAAAAATAGTGTACAATGAGGAATGGCTGTTGTTGCCTCATTGTACACTATCTACTGCACACTATCTCACCACCAGTTTCTTGGTGGAGGTGCCGGCGGCGGTCTGCACCAGCACCAGGTAGGTGCCGCGAGTCCAGCCCTGCACCGCGAAGCGGCAGGTGAGCCACTGCGCGGGGGTCTGGTAGCGCAGCCGTCCGTCCATGGAGTAGACTTCCACGCCCGTCAGGCGGTAGGCCGAGGCGATGGTCACCTCGTCGGTGGCGGGGTTGGGGGTGAGGCGCACCAGCCCTTCCAGCCTAATGTTGCCCTGGGGCTGCTCGGTCCAGAGCACCGTGGAGTCCCGGCCTCCCCAGCTCACTTCGTGGCTCCAGTCGCTGTAGCGCAGGTAGCCCTCGTCGCGGCAGACGGTGCGCACCCAGGCCGACATGCTGTCGCGGGTGTGGAGGGAGTCGATGTAGCGCCAGCTGGCCGCCCGGCAGTCCACCAGGGTGCCGTTGTCGGGGTCGATGCCCTTGGGGCCGTAGGAGAGCTGCCACTCGGTGTGAAGGTCGTCGGCACTCTGCCAGCGCAGGGTGGTGGTGTCGCCACGCGAGCCCGTGACGTTGAACCACTCCACCTGGGGACAGGTGACCAGCTCGTAGTCCCACAGGGTGTCGTAGGTTTCGATGAGGGGCACAATCATAAAGAAATCGACTGCATATCGGTTTGTCCATTGGAAAGGTGTTATTTGGGATACCGCAGGGGGATAAAGTGGAAGTGTTGTGTTGGTGTCCATGGTCCAGCGTTGTTTGATTTTCATCGCCGGAGGCCAGCATGTGGTGTCGGTCTGATCGATACTTCCGTGATAGCCCATTAGAAAGACTCCCCAGTATGGATGAATTGGAAATGGAATCTCTCCATAGGGGTCATTAATGCTACGCTGTATTTGGTCTGGAAAGGTTTGTGAGGCACCCACATAGAATGAATCTTGCACGTGGACAGGCTTGTCGAAATAATAGAATTGAGTGTTGAATACATAGCAGGGACTACAATAGGGATTACTATAAGGACTCACATTATCTCTTCGAATAAAGGACTCAGTGCACAAGTGTTGAAGGCTTCTTTGGATGGAGAATGTGAGGTCGGATTGGATGGTGGGGGCGAATCTGTCAAAGGCCACCGTTTCCCTCAGGATGAAAGTATCGGGCAAGGATTCGTACAACAATAGATTCTCCAGGGGAATCCATTGGTTGGGGTTTGACCCTAGATGAGCGTACCAGACTGCGATGCCGTGAACGTTTGTTCCGCCTTCAATGTAGTTGTACTGCACTTGCTCTCCACTTAGAGTTATATAAGTGGAACCTTGTACGGCGAATGGGATTTGTGGCATTCCATAATATAGATGGAAAGGAGTCGCACCAAGTTCCAAGATATGATGTGGGTCGGAATCCACCCATCCTTGGTAATCAAATTGAAAGTAGGGGACTATCAACGTGTCCACCCGCACGATGTGCTGACCTTTCAATCCGACAAAAGCTGCCATGGCTATAAGAACCGCTATAAAGTTTTTTTTCATTTTTTATTCCTCCTATAGGATTAGTTGCAAATTGGGCCGATTGTTTCTGAATAAGTTGTTGCAAAATAAGTGCCGGGGATATTGTAAGGGACAATTGTCACATGGTGGGTGTAAGTATATGCATTTAGCTTCGGAGCAGTAGGTGGGCACAGCGCCGTTCCTTCGGCACAGCAGTTAGAAGGTGTCCCAATGGCATGGATGAAGAAATTTGGATTCCCGGAGGCATTCATTCCTGAAATAACGTACCTATATGAACTATAAATGTCTAAAGCTTGAAATTCTTTTGAATAAGGGAATGCTTCCACTTGGCACATTCCAAATGCAGTTACAGGGTTGCTGAATTGGAATAGATGGCTGCCCAGCCCCGCAGTCGGGTCATGGATTCTGTTTAGCACTAGTAGTTTATCAGTAGGAAGGTCATACCTTATGTCATTCATGTTCCATGTTGTATTGGTTGCTGTATCTTCTGCTATTTCCATGCTGTTGAGCAGAGAGGGAGGGGTGGTGCCGCACTCAATTACTTTTACGGATAATCCCCCATGGGTACCGTCGGAATAGTGGTATGCCAGGGATATCATCTCTCCGGTTAGGTTGGTCCCCATAACTTTTCCCAGTATGCGGTGGTCTGTGAATCCGTAATGTGTGGAATAGGAGAGGCCATACAGGGCGGCAAAGTTCCTCACCTTGTCAAAAACCTGAAACTTCAACAAAGAAGAGTCGCAGGAAGGACCGGCAACTACAATTTTGGAGTTGCTGGCACATATGTCAGTAAATACTTCGCTCCCATCCTTGTTGATGTAATATTTGCAAACGTCCCATCCGGTGGACCTGAAGGCAGCGTCGCCATAGCCAGATCGGTAATATTCCGCTGTAATAGGGATGTCGATGTAGTGGTTGGCAATGAAGGCCATACGTGTGCTGACCCCATCGTCGAAAAGTGCCAGTCGCTTCACTTCGACGACAGGGCTATTGTAATCAGAAGAGGGGCTGGGAGGCGGTAGAAATACCATGTAGTTGCAGTAGAAAGAACCTGAAATAAAGTCGCCTATAGAAAAACAGGCCAGCAGACCATGTTTCTCTCCAGAATTGACAAAGAAACCGCACGCGAATACCGAATCGTGTGCAATACGGAAGTCGTTGATGTTGACGTTGGAGGGAAGTGATGAGCTGGTGGTTGAGCCAGAGGCATTGTCATGGAGTTCTATGGTTCTGCTGCCAGCAGGGGTGGCGGTGTATACAAAATACTTGCCGTCATTCCAATATCTCACAATGGTAGTGTCGCTTGCCAGATTCGGCATTTCCCATAGGGTTCCTTGCCCCATGGAGGCGACTGCGTTTAATAGCAAAAAGAAGACGATCAAAAAGATTTTTTTCATATTTCATTTATTTAGGGATTGTTATCCATACAATTCTTTTTTTACCATCTATTAGGCTCAGCCTTACCTGCGGCAGATGTGTTTTTATCATTACTATTCGGCTGCAAAGTTACCGCTTTTTTCTAATATGACCAAATTTTTTTGCAAACGTCTGTAAAAAATAGTGTACAATGAGGAATGGCTGTTGTTGCCTCATTGTACACTATCTACTGCACACTATCTCACCACCAGTTTCTTGGTGGAGGTGCCGGCGGCGGTCTGCACCAGCACCAGGTAGGTGCCGCGAGTCCAGCCCTGCACCGCGAAGCGGCAGGTGAGCCACTGCGCGGGGGTCTGGTAGCGCAGCCGTCCGTCCATGGAGTAGACTTCCACGCCCGTCAGGCGGTAGGCCGAGGCGATGGTCACCTCGTCGGTGGCGGGGTTGGGGGTGAGGCGCACCAGCCCTTCCAGCCTAATGTTGCCCTGGGGCTGCTCGGTCCAGAGCACCGTGGAGTCCCGGCCTCCCCAGCTCACTTCGTGGCTCCAGTCGCTGTAGCGCAGGTAGCCCTCGTCGCGGCAGACGGTGCGCACCCAGGCCGACATGCTGTCGCGGGTGTGGAGGGAGTCGATGTAGCGCCAGCTGGCCGCCCGGCAGTCCACCAGGGTGCCGTTGTCGGGGTCGATGCCCTTGGGGCCGTAGGAGAGCTGCCACTCGGTGTGAAGGTCGTCGGCACTCTGCCAGCGCAGGGTGGTGGTGTCGCCACGCGAGCCCGTGACGTTGAACCACTCCACCTGGGGACAGGTGACCAGCTCGTAGTCCCACAGCGTGTCGTAGGTCTCTATGATGGGTACTATCATGTAGAAGTCAATCATGTAGCGGTTGATCCACTGGCCTTGAACGTAGCCGCGAGGCCTCCGAGCCACTCCTCCATCAATGGCAGAATCCAGTGTCCAGCGTTGCTTTATTTTTAGAGTTGGCCAGCAGGTTGAGTCGAAATTTTCCCCATAATTGCCTACCTTCATTAAATCATACATCCTCGGTCCTGGCGGTGGAGGACCCTCTGGATTGTACAAGTTTTCCAGCCATCTCTGGGAGGCACCTACGTAAAATGAGTCGTATACTCGGATGGGTTTGTCGAAATAGACACACTGAGGAGCGAAATAATATCTGATAACGGTATCTAGCATTGGTACGCAGGAATCACGTTGAGGGATTACTGGTACTGCTCGGGCGAATTCGATGTCAAAAGTGTCAAGTGGTGTGGTGATAGGGAAGGGAGCCACCTCCAGTAACATGAGGGTGTCGGGCGTGGCATCGTAGAGATAAACATCCTCCATAAAGTAGTTGAAACGAGCGAGATCCTCCGCAGATGGAATGGGGTTGGGTGCTGACCATACGGCAATCCCATGTATTGTTGCACCGCCTTCAATGTAGTTATACTGGATGTGGTCGCCGTTCAAGTAACCACGGAATCCATATCTACTGCCGTTCGGATTATGTTCACTTTCATATATGGAGTCCTGAAGCAGGTGGAACGGAACTTGGGGGATACCTCCACAATAATGAATTACCCCCCCATACTGGTAGAACAAAGGGTGATTATTGTCAGAATAGACCCACTCTTTGGAGTCGAACTCAAAATAAGGCATCAGTACGGTGTCTATCCGCACGATATTCTGCCCCACAGTCCCAGTCAGGGTTGTGAAGGCCAAGAGTAATAAAAAAACTGTTTTTTTCATATGCTGAGAGGATTAGGGTATAAAAGGCAGTATTTGTAATTTAAAGTTCCTGACAAAAAAATGTTGATGTCAAAGCAGGCCAACAGTCCATAGCTGTTCAAATAGTTAATGAAAGCCCCACCGGCAAAGACCGAGTCGTGGGCAATGCGAAAGTCTTTGATGATGACATTCGAAGGGAGTGTCGCGCTGATAGTTGTGCCGGAGGCATTGTCGTGGTAGGAAACAATGCCGGGACCAGTGCCGCTGGAGGAGTAGACGATGTACTCGTCGCCCTGCCAGTGGCGCACGATGGTGGTGTCATAATTGAGGGAGGACATCTCCCACACGACACTCTGTGGCTGTGCGGCTGCCAAGCAAGGAAGCAGCCATAGGGGTAAGAGAAGCAATAATTTTTTCATGTTTTCTTTGTATTTGTTTTGGGCTTTGGTGTTCAATGGCCGTCTGCGTTCAAGGCAAAGCCCTTACCTGCGACAGACGTGTCTTTATCAAAACTTTTCGGCTGCAAAGTTACAACTTTTTTCGAATATGACCAAATTTTTTTCACTCGATGCAATCTAATGGTGTTATTTTTTTTGTGAATAATTGATCTCCATCTACTTGTATAGGTTTTACTGGTGAAGATTGAACCCCGAATAGGTCATTAGGGTTTATGACAGATTTGTATTTGTTCCGAACAGATTGGCCACATCTCAGGCGAAAGCCTAACGGGCTACGACGAGTCAGGGATGTGGACAAAATGCCGAACGTTGCTTAAAATAACGTCGCGACCGAATGGGAGCAACGTTTTTTTAGAGAGCAGAGGAAGCTTGCTTGCTCTGCCGAGTCCAAGTAACGTCATGGAACATAATGAAATACTGAGGTGTCATAAACAGACCTAAAAAAATGAAATAGATTGAAATGTCGCTCTAATGACCGATTGGGGTTTAACACTTTGGCAGCCCCGGCTACTGTTCAATGGCTCCCGGCCTGTTGGTAGCAGAACTGTGCCCCCGGACCAATTCGCCCGCGCTTATACTTCGTTTTGTCGTCGCTATCGCGACGCTAGATAAACGTAGGGACAGCGGTGGTGTAGCGTCGGGGTATGGGTTGAGAAATGGGTTTGAGGCTTATTGTGCTTTTTTTACTGAGGCGACACAATATAGTTGGTAGGTGTGCGTTATCAGAAGTGTGTTGATGATTGGAGGAGTGGGTTTTTTGTTTTGTTTTTAATTACTTGTGACTATGCGTCTATTGAAACTGACTTTGCTGACTTTGGTCGCCCTGATGATGGCCCTGCCTGCCCAGGGGCGCAAGAGACCCAACTATGAGATTACGCTGAAGATTGACGGCGGGACGGACACGATGATGATGTTGGGCTACTACTACGGGAGGTCCAACAAGGTGGTGGACACCGCCTTCCGCGACAAGCGCGGGCGCTTTGTGTTCAGCAGCACCACCGACACCCTGCCCGAAGGGCTTTTCTTCTTTGCCAACAGTAAGGGCCACTATGTGGAGTTTGTGGTCTACCACGAGCGGCCGTTCTTTGAATTTGAGACCCAGCAGAAGGAGTGGATGGAGAACATGAAGGTGAAAGGGAGCGCACAGAACGACTTCTTCTTTGCCTTCCATCGCGAGGAGGGGGTCCTGTCGACGGAACTGATGCGGCAGGAGATGCTGATGGATTCGGCCGACTATGTCCTCTTCTACCGCAAGCAGATGCGTCGGCTGGACAGCCTCAAGACTGCCTATGTGGAACGCGACACGAGCATGTTCCTCTCCAAAATGATGGTGGCCACCAAGGATGTGCCGCCACCACTGGTGGATGCCAACGGTGACACCCTGTCCGACGTGCAGCGCAGGGACTATTATCTGGCACATTTTTTTGACCATGTGGCCTTGGACGACAATGCCATGGTGAACACCCCGAGGAAGGTTTTCTATGACCGCGTGATGGAGTTCTACGACGACGTGCTGCGCTATGCCCCGCCGCAGACCATCATCAAGTATATGGACCCCATGTTGGACCGCAGCAAGAAAGCCCCTAATGTGTTCCAATATCTGCTGGTGAGCCTCACTCAGAAGTACTTGCAGAGCAAGGTGATGGTCTACGACGAGATTTATGTGCATCTGGTGCAGAAGTACTACGCCACGGAGGACAACTGGTGGACTTCGCCCTCGTCCATCGAGAAGGAGGCTCTCCGGGCCAGCAAATGGGAGCGACTGCTGGTGGGCCGCGAGGCACCGGAGCTGATTCTGTACGACACGCTGCATGTGCCTCACTCGCTCCATGCCATGCCCTACAAATGGAAACTGCTCATCTTCTGGTCGCCGAACTGCGGCCACTGCAAGCATGCGATTCCCGAGGTGTACAGGGTGTTTGAAAAATATCAGCAGGAGTATAACCTCGGCGCCTTCACCATCTTGAGCGACCCCGACGACAAGACCCGCAAGGAATGGAAGGAGTTTATGGCCGAACGTCAGATGAACAGCATCCACTGGCTGAGTCTGGACGGCGGCGAGGCCAATGTGGACTGGCATGATATATACGATGTGCAGACAACCCCCCAAATCTACCTGATTGACGAAAACAACGTCATACAGGCCAAAAAACTGGGCGAGACCAGCATCGAGAGTGTCCTTACGGCCATCTGCGGAAACAAATAGAGAACGGAGTTGAGAGTTGAGAGTTGAGAGTTGAGAGTTGAGAGTTGAGAATTCTTTAAAAGTAAAAGGTAAAAACTAAAAACTAAAAGGGTGGACGGGGTTGAGAATTGAGAGTTGAGAGTTGAGAGTTGGGAATTGAGAGTTGAGAGTTGAGAGTTGAGAGTTGGGAATTGAGAGTTGAGAGTTGAGAATTGAGAATTGAGAATTTAGAACTCAGAATTATATATAGTTATGACAAAAAAACAATCACTTCTGGCCCTCAGCTTTGCAGCCATGACGCTGCTGGCCACGGGCTGCAAAAAGACTATGGAAAATCCTTTTTTCAACGAATGGGGCACCCCCTATGAGATTCCGGACTTTGCCAAGATAAAGACGGAACACTACATGCCCGCCTTCGAGGAGGGCATGAAACGCCAGATGCAGGAGATTGACGACATCGTGAACAATCCCGAGGCTCCCACTTTTGCCAACACCATTGAGGCCTATGAGTACAGCGGCGAGCTGCTGGGCACGGTGAGCAGTGTTTTCTTCAACTTGAGCGAGTGCGAGAACAGCCCCGAGATGGAGGCTATCGCCGAAGAGGTGACACCCCTGCTTTCGGTCCACGGCGACAACATAGCCCTCAATGCCAAGTTGTTTGAGCGCGTCAAGGCCGTCTATGACCAACGCGAGAACTTGGGTCTCACTGGCGAGCAGGCCCGCCTGCTGGAGGAGACCTATAAGGGCTTTGTGCGTAGTGGTGCCAATGTGCCGCAGGAGCAGCAGGCCCGTTTCCGCGAGCTGAACGAGCAGATCGCCTCCCTCACCCTGCGCTTTGCCCAGAATGTGCTGAAGGCTACCAACGATTACAAGTTGGTGCTTGACACCGCTCCCGCCGGCCTCACACCCGACCAGGTGGCCGCCGCCCGCGAGGCCGCCGATGCCGACGAGAGCACCCGCGGCAAGTTGGTCTTTCAACTGAATCTGCCCAGCTGGGAGCCTTTCATGCAGAACTGCCAGGACCGCAACCTGCGCAAGCAGATGTGGGAAGCCTATACCACCCGCTGCAACGGCGGCCAGTTCGACAACACCAAGATTATCGACACGCTGACCAACCTGCGCCTCGAACGGGCCAATATTTTGGGTTTCCCCACCCATGCCGACTATGTGCTGGACGACTGCTTGGCCAAGACTCCGCAGAATGTCTACGACTGCTTGATGCAGATTTGGACTCCCGCTCTGGCCAAGGCCAAGAAGGAGTGTGCCGATTATCAGAAAATGATAAAGGCCGACGACCCCACCGCCAAGTTGGAGCCTTGGGACTGGCGCTACTATAGCGAAAAGCTGCGCAAGGAAAAGTACGAGCTGGAGGACAGCGTGGTGCGCCCCTATTTCTCGCTGGACAATGTGCGCGAGGGCGCTTTTGCCACCGCCAACAAGCTCTACGGCATCACCTTCCGCGAGAACGACCAACTGCCCACCTACAACAAGGAGGCCCACTCCTATGAGGTGCTGGACGGCGGCCAGGTGATAGGCATCCTGTATATGGACTTCTTCCCCCGCGCCAGCAAGCGCAGCGGTGCCTGGATGACCGAGTTTCGCGGCCAGCGCGTGAACCAGAAGGGCGAGAATGTCATTCCCATCATCCAGGTGGTGTGCAACTTCACTAAGCCCAGTGGCGACAAACCCTCGCTGCTCAACTTCGACGAGAGCGAGACCCTCTTCCACGAGTTCGGCCATGCCCTGCACGGCCTGCTGAGCAAATGCCACTACCCTTCGCTGGCCGGGACCAACGTGCCGCGCGATTTTGTGGAGTTGCCGTCGCAGGTGATGGAGAACTGGTGCCGCCACCCGCAGGTGATGAAGACCTATGCCAAGCACTACCAGACCGGCGAGGCCATCCCCGACGCGCTGATTGAGAAGATTGCTGCCGCCCAAACCTACGGTCAGGGATTCATCAATACCGAACTCCTGGCAGCCTCGCTGCTGGACATGGACTACCACAGCATCACCGCCAAGCAGCCCATCGACGCCAACGCCTTCGAGCAGGAGCATCTGAACAAAATCGGCCTCATTCCCGAGATTATCAGCCGCTACAAGAGCCCCTATTTCCAGCATATCTTCACCACGGGTTACGATGCGGGCTACTATAGCTACACCTGGACCGCCATTCTGGACCACGATGCCTTTGCAGCCTTCGTCGAGAGCGGCGACCTGTTCAACCCCGACCTGGCCAAGAAGTTCCGCCACCTGCTGGAGAGCGGCAACACCGTGGAACCCATGGAACTCTACCTCCAGTTCCGTGGCAAGGAGCCCAGCGTGCAACCCCTGCTGAAAGACCGCGGCCTTATATGATTTTTTTTAGTGGCCGAAAGGGAGCCAGACTCCCTGAGAGGTTCCCTTTCGGCCTGTTATTAACTTAATAACCTCTTTTCGTTATGGATGATAATTCAGTTAAGAAACTTTATCGCAACAGTGCCGACAAGAAGATTGCCGGCGTGTGTAGCGGCATTGCTGATTACTTAAACGTCGACACCACCGTGGTGCGAATCCTTTTCCTCATTGCCCTGCTGTGCGGCAGCTTGGGCTTTTGGATCTACCTGATTGTGTGGATTTGCGCACCGGAACGGGTCCGTTAACCTATAAAGTAATTTTTGTGTTAACCTATAAAGTAACTTTTATGAAGTACCTTATTACACTATTCCTTGCACTCTGTGTCGGAGTGTGCCTCTGCGCCCAAGAGGCCGACAGCACTCAGTCCCCATTCCTCAGACCTGACTATGCTTTCTTTGAAAACGCATGTGCCGACTCGACGAGTGATTACTACTACCCTAAGTTGGCAGCGCGTTTTGCCCAGGTGGACACCTCGATGACCATGAAAGAGCTGCAGGCATTCTATTACGGGCAGGTCTTCCAGCCCTCGTACAGTCCATACGGTGGCGTAGCGAAGGAGTATGATGCCATCCGTGCCATCATGGGCAAGGAGGAAGAACCCACCCGCCAGGACTTCGACAGCATCGTACTGCTGGCCGAGCAACATATTGCCAAGAACCCAGCCGACCCTATGGCATACTACTATAAGTTCATCGGGCTGAATGCCATCTGCCAGAATTTGGGCGGAGACACCGTCGAGCGGAGCCGCGCCCAAGAGCAGTTCCAGATGCTCTTTTATGCCATTGAGGCCTCAGGCAACGGCATGAACGTGCAGGATGCCTTTTATGTGGTGAATACGGCTCATGAGTACATGATGCTCAATCTTTATGGTTTCGACGTGACCGGACAGGCACTGATTTCGGAGGGGCGGCATTCGTATGACCTGATGTTTGTGGACGAAAACCAATATGGGGTGGACTCGCTCTATTTCAATATCGACCCCGTGTTTTACCAGCTGTCGAAGGTGCTCTTCGGCGACGAGAGTCCCGATTTTGACCCCAAGAAGAAAGTTACTTCTATCGAATTGCCCATAGGTACTAAGTTTGTTTTAGAATTGGTCAAGACCAAGCGCCAGGAGAGCACTTTCCGCATTGTGGCTATGGAGAAGGTGTCAGACACCCTCATGGCCCACGACCCCAAACTGTTTGCCGACCCGATTGCGAAGGGACAGATGGTGGGCTACTTTGCTCCGACCCGTCTCTCAGAGAATAGCAGCAAAGTATTCAACTGTTTGATTTTTAAAAGCAATGCCAAGAAGGATATGCTCTTCATGGATACCGAAATCCGCTATGGAAGCTTCTCGGACTATGAGTCCACCTCCAACAGCGGCATTCCCCGTGGCACACTGATGAACGAGATGTGGCCCAGCACAGTCAAATCTCTCCGCATCAGCAATATCCGCACCCAAGAGAAAAAGCCTTGACGGCTACTGCCACCTCTGGCACTTCAACCCCGCCGAGGAAGAGGCCGGCAAGAACGGCTTCCACCTCGACTCGAAGGAGCCCGACTGGAGCAAGTTCCGCGACTTGGCTACGCCTACGCTGCTACATTTCGGCAATGCTCAAGCAAGCTTGGCACTGCGCTCAACTTCCGCAACTCCCATTATGGGCGAGGTGCGCTACAACTCGCTGATGAAGACCTTCTTCACTGGATTAGATTAAATTCAGCGGTGTTCAGATCCCCTTTCGGGGTACCCCCAGGAGGCCGAAGTGCCAAAGGCCGCGAATACCCGTAAAAATAGAGAAAATGTAAATGAGCAACTCTTCGTCGCCACCGAGCGCAACGCCAAACTGCGCTACGAGGGCTACAAGAAACTGAGCGAGATGTAACCGAACGTAAAACGAGAGCAGAGCAAGCTCGCTTGCTTTGCCGAGTCGAAGTGAGGTGGGCGAAAGCCAATCCTGCATAGACACACTAAAACGACGAAAGCCGAGGCCAGCAATGGTCTCGGCTTTCAGTTATTTAAAGGAGATTGTGTTTGTATCCGTATTTGTCGATTTCTTTTGCTACTCGCATGTCGAACAGCGATAGATTCATTTCATACCGCTGATGTTCTTTTGTCTCAATCAGAACACGGGAATTGAAAGGTATCACCGCCAAAGCCCAATTCCCAACGACAGACTCTGGCCCGGCGAATTCAATATGTTGGATATCCCGCCAAGGTAACTCGACAACGAGGTCGCTTTTGATGTAGCTGCGGTGGAATGGGTTCCAGAGACGTTTCGTCCGGTCGATTGCACCGTCCAGCACCAATCCATCCGGGCCGATGGTTATTTTTGCCTTCAACATATTGATGCTGTGCAACAGAAGGCAGCCGACATAAACAAATGAGGATATCATCAGCAGATAAAACAGCACTTCCCAGAACAGCACCTCCACGCCAATTAACTCTACGCAGCCTGTTATAGCGCCCACGATAATCCAACCGACAGACACCAATACAATCGCGCAAACTACAATCATAAACCAAGCACCACCTTTGGCGGTGAACACAACCTCCCCTTTGGAACCTTTCTTCATATCCTAAACCATTAAAAGTTAATCGCCATAAATAACGCCGCCCTGCGGTTTTTATTGCCCGTCGCGGCGGATCTGAGACTCGTTGCGGCGGATCTGAGATTCGACGCTTATTAATATAAGGATTTGCAATCCGCATCACAATAAAACACTTGCAACAGCGTTAATGTTGGCGGATTGAAAATCCTGATACTAAGCAGTATCGGATTGCAAATCCGATACAACATACGCAAAAAATAGAACATCCGCCGTGTCTGGCCCGCCGCAACGGGAACATCCGCCGCGACGGGGGCAAATAGCTGTCCATCGTGATTGAAGACAAGATCGGGGCCGCTGTTGGCTTCGGGATAAACTTCTGGTAGGTTCTTGTCTCCGCGCCAACTTTCTTTTGTCATAAGGGAATGCCTAAATCTTTGTATAAGTCTTGTACTGTTTGTAAATCAATATGATGTGGACAATCAGAAGCAGTGTTATTGCAAGAGCTGTTCCAACGGCAATATAAAATAGGACTGTTTTAAGTTGAAAGTAAGAGTCGGGGACAACCCTAAGAGTTATCCAACATAAAGCCATATGTATTCAAAAAGAACATTCCCTTCCTCAATGATTTCGGTTGAGAATACGGGCACCTGTATTTTATACGATTTCTCCTTGGGTTTACTCATACTATTATATTTGTGAGTGTATTTGCCGTATTGTTTGTTTAAATAGAGATAGACCAACTAAGCCTATATGATTTTTATTTCAACCAACATTCTATCTTACCTCTTCTATCAGCACCTCCCAAAAACCATCCTTTCTCCCATTCGCACGACGGATATGTCCTTTAGCCTTCAGTTTCCGAATATTATAATTAACTCCATCACGAGTTATACTGCACAATTCTGCAAGTTCATCGGTAGTTATTGAGGGATTCTGTTTCATCAGATCCAATATCTTTTGTGTAGTCTTTTGTGTAGTCTTTTGTGTGGTCTTTTGTGTAGTTCCTGAACCATTAGCATTCTTCCTCATGAACGTCACTCTCACACCGCCATCCACATTTTCAATCTTGGGCATCGGCAATCCATCGCCCGCGAAACCCTCACGAATCTTCTTGTATCCGCGTCCCCAGGCATCGATGAAGCCAGCCTTGAAGAAAGCGTTGGCGATGTTTCTGTTGCGCGGACGTGATGAATGCAGTTCCATCAACGTTTTTGGGGTAAAGCCCAGGGGCAACTCGCCCTCGTTCCAAATCTCGCAGTAGTCATCCCACACGCGCATTTGGATGTGAACACCGGTATAGTCCTTATGAATGATAGCATTGTAGAGTATCTCGCGCAGAGCTTCCTCGGGCACCTCCAATTTCTCAATGCGATTCATTCCCTTGAAGGTGATGGGCATTGTCAGGTATTTCGATTTCAGCATCTCAACCACTCTGTCGGCCATCTGGATGATATTGCCCTCAATCACGTCTTGCGTGATTAGGTTGGATTCACTTCCGCTGAAACGGCCTATATGGAAACTCACGCTGGTGAAATAACGCTGAGGCTTCTTTGCAAACAACAACAGGGCGGCATTTTTGAGTTTGCCTTCATCGTCAACGAGGTTCAAGTTCTGAAGGAGCATCTCAATAGGCTCATTCCGCTCCTCATCGCTGATACGTCCGTTTTCATATCCCTTGCGGAGGAAATAGTCGATAGCGCTCCTATCCAAATCATCTATTGTGGCACGCTCGTTGGTGATGTCGTCCCACGAACGACCCATCTTCTTCAACACGAACTGTTGCAACGCGGGGCCTCGCAACTCCTGCATCGTGCTGCCCGAGCGGTAGTAGTACTTGCCCCTGTAGTTGATGGGGATATTGCTCGGTTCCACCACCACCTCGATATACTCCAATCCGTCTAGTTCAAGCAAATTTACATCAGCCACAATGCCCATTGTTGTGACAATCTTGTTGGGGATTTCCTCCATCAGACGGTCGACGTTCTCCATGCCAATCACCTCGTGGTTGTTGTTCACGCCGAAGTACATCACCGCACCTTGAGCATTCGCAAAACCGCAAATCCACTCCAGGTATTTATCGTGCCAGTTGCTTTTGTATTCAACATTCTGACTCTCTCTTGCTTTAATCCTTGCCATACTATTTATGCATCCTTTCCCGTGCCTTTATAAACAATATCGATAGATGAGATAGGAATAATGATACCATACGCGTAACAACCCTTCATATCCTCGTCTGGATCCGTTGTTAATCTTCGCTTATCGAGAGTGTCGGTATCTATTCTATATATGTCGTCATCATAAGTGGAGTCATACTCCAAAATGCTGCGGTCGTATAAAAAGATCAATGGAATTAGACCTTTCTTACAGCCCCAATGACAATAGTAAGAGCCTCCAACCATAGGTTTAAGTCCATCTTTCAATATCGATGTTCGATTCCTAATAGAGCTTTTGTGAAATAAGTATTTTGGCAACATTCTTTCCATGAGAGATAACAATTACAGTAATTTAGTTTCAAGTTGACTTTTTCGCAAGGCACTGTCATACAATTCCAACATATCATCATAATTAATGAACTTAAAACGGTCTTTCTGCGCTTGATAAATCTCCAGATTGATAGTTTGAAGATACTTATCATGATGCTTCTCTGGAGCAACAATATAAAAATCTGTCATGAAATTGCTCAACTGCAAACTTCTGTTGAAAGCGCCGTTCAAAGTACCTATGCTATCCACTACCTCAAATACCTTTTTCGGGAAAGAGAGCCCCTTTTTATTCAGCCATATCACATCAATATGTCTTGCCTCATGGACAACTTCGTGGTAAGAAAAATCCGGAAGGTATTGCAGTGATGCGAAATCGCTCAAATGAAAATTGTCACGATAATTTGCTGAAGGGTCAGCTGTATAGGTCAGGTAATCATTGAAGTTCCCGAGTTCCAAGCATATACCTTCAATAAACGAATGCATACGGATTTTTTCTCTACTCGTAGGTTTGGCTTTTTCCTTATAATTTGCAACTGCATAGATGCTCAGTCCTATCTTCTTAAAGCGTTTGCCGTGTACCAATTCTCTATAAAGTACACCTCTGATACCAGCTGACCAATCTTTCGAAACTTTTGCTGATGGATAGTATTTCTCAATATTGTCGTAAATGACTTGCAGGGTGGCACTACCGCCATTGTCAATCATTACCTTTTCTATGGCATCGACCTTTGTCATTGAATGTAGTATTGAGTGTATTCTTTGTGGGTTATCTCACCGCGAAAATCTGTTTCATATACAAAGGACTTGCATGGTTCATGTATATTGAGAATGATGTTCTCGGTTCGATGTTCTAATTCGTCACCATATTTATCAAACTCTTTCAGGGAGAATGACCGTATCTTTCCATGTGGAAATATTATAGAAACAAGCGATCCGTTTACGATACCATCTTCATCATTCAATTGTGAGAGATGTTTCTCTGAGAAGGCTCCGGCAAAAGTCTTTACAGATGATTTGACTATAGCCCTAATTGCTTTTTCGTTATCAACGGTCATAGTAATTCGTTTCAACTTATTTATAATTCTTTTTATACACATTGGAAGCTGCGTAGCCCTCTCGGGCTGCCCAACTTGGAGTGGAGAGTATTACATCTCCGAGAGTTTCTTGTAGTCCTCGTAGCGCAGTTTGGCGTTGCGCTCGGTGGCAACGAAGAGTTCTTCGGCCATGCAGATGATATTTAGTTTAGAGTTGTTAATAGCCATTTTATCAATTCAAATCTCGTTGCAAAGATACGCAGAATATTTGGAATGGATAAAAAAAAATTCAGACAGGTTATTTGGTTGCCATGCAGTAGTAGATGGCGCGTTGGTTGGAATCGGTGACGAGAATGTGGACAAGCTTCCAAAAGAAATGCTGCTATGGCATAAACAGGCCTATAAAAGATGAGACTGTTTCAATTCATTCTCCAAAAGTGAATAAACATAACCAGAACTTTGGAAATAAAGACCGGATGTGGGACGCAGCAAAGCTGCATAGATATTAGAACCATATACAGTTTCTACGGCATGTGGTAGAGTGTGATGCACTCGGTCTATTAACAATTGTACCAGATCGGAGGTAATACCTTCGACCAAATATTTGAATTCCTGTTCACTTATGTTCATAAGGCAGTAGCTTTTCTATAGCCCGTGCGGTCCAGAAAGCATATTGGAAGGTAATACCTTTTATATATGACACAATACGTTATTCTTTCCGAAGTTGTACGGCACCATACGACTCTGTCCTCAAAGTACGAAATCCATATCACCCTATCAACTGGATGTACTTTGTAGATAGTTCTCTGGAGAATACCTTGCATTATACATTCACTGTTGACGAGGGTTTCGGAGAATAGGCAGGTAATGGACGTTTGACACTAAGGCTAATTGCAGCTTACAATCTGTCCGCACATGGAAAAGGATGGGTGGCTTCGTCAAAGATAATCTACCAAGGGATTGAAAAAAAGGAGGCGCTGGCCCACGGCCAGCGCCTCCTTAATGCCGTGTTGTGTATTAAATTTCGGCAATGACCTGTTGGGCCAGTTCGTTGGCGCGGGCTTCGGTGTGGGCCTCGCTGTATATACGGATGATGGGCTCGGTGTTGCTTTTGCGTAGATGTACCCAGCCGTCTTCGAAATCTATCTTCACGCCGTCGATGGTGCTCACCTGGCAGCTTTTGTCGGCGTTGTATTTCTCGGACACTTTCTTCAGCAGGGCATCCACGTCCATGTCGGGCGTCAGGTCTTTGCGGTTCTTGCTGATGATGTAGTCGGGGTAGGTCTTGCGCAGCTGGCTCACCTTCATGCCTTTCTTGGCCAAGAGGGTGAGGAAGAGGGCCACGCCCACCAGCGCGTCGCGACCGTAGTGCAATTCGGGGTAGATGACGCCGCCGTTGCCTTCGCCTCCGATGACGGCATGGTTCTTGCGCATGAGGGTGGTGACGTTGACTTCGCCCACGGCAGAGGCCTCATATTGGCAGCCGCTGTACTTGTGGGTGACGTCGCGCAGGGCGCGGGAGGAGGACATGTTGGAGACGGTGTTGCCGGGGGTGTGTTGCAGCACATAGTCGGCTACGCTCACCAGGGTATATTCCTCGCCAAACATTTCACCGGTCTCGCACACCAGTGCCAGACGATCAACATCGGGGTCAACCACGATGCCGAGGTCGCAGTGCTCGCGGGCCACAGTGTCGGCAATCTGGGTCAGGTTCTGGGGAATGGGTTCGGGATTATGGGCAAAATGGCCGGTGGGTTCGCAGTTAAGTTCCACCACGTCTTTCACGCCCAAGGCACGTAACAGGCGGGGAATGGCAATTCCGCCAGTGGAGTTGACGGCATCCACGGCCACGCGGAAATTGGCCTTGGCGATGGCCTCACGGTCCACAAGTTTCAGCCCAAGGACACGCTCGATATGGTGGTCGATGGTGTTCGGGTCTTCGGTCACCTGGCCTAACTGGTCGACCTCGGCATAGGCGAAGTCTTCCTTGTCGGCAAGGGCAATCACCTCGTTGCCTTCGGCGGCGTCGATAAATTCGCCGCGGGCATTGAGGAGTTTGAGGGCGTTCCACTCTTTGGGGTTGTGGGAGGCAGTGATGATGATGCCGCCGTCGGCATGACTGTCAATGACGGTCATTTCGGTGGTGGGGGTGGTGGAGAAACCGGTTTCAAGGACGTCGATGCCCATGCCCTGCAGGGTGCCGACCACGAGTCGGTCTACCATGGCGCCGGAGAGGCGTGCATCGCGACCCACTACCAGGGTGAGGCGTTTCTTGTCGGGATTGCGACGTTGCAGGAAAGTGGCAAAGGCTGTGGTGAACTTGACTACGTCGATGGGGCTGAGGCCTTCACCAGGCTTGCCGCCAATGGTGCCTCGAATGCCCGAAATGGATTTGATAAGGCTCATAATAATTGTCTTTTTGATTGATATTCTATTCTTAAGTGTTTAATTATTATAGTTTCCTCAAACGTGGAATTGATTTTTTTATTGTCTGATATGGGATAAAAAATAGGGAGGGACGTCAGTTTTGTTTGAATTTGGTCACCATGTCGATGTCGTTGGGCATTTTGTCCGTAGGAATGTAGGTGACTTTCAGGTAGGCCGTGTCTTTCAGAAAGTCGATGCTGCCTACCTGTATGTTGGTGATGTCCAGACCTGTGCGGGCCTTTACGTCGGCCAGCAGCTCCTGTCGGCATTCAGGTTTGATGAGGGCTATTTTGTCGTAGAGGATGATTTTGTGGGCCTCGGTGCGGGTGAGGTGGGTGCTTTCCAGAATCCAGGTTACCAGAATTACCAGCACATTGGTCACCAGCAATGCCACATAGCTGGCACTCATGCCAAATCCGTTGATGATGCTCACGCCGATGATGACGAATAGGTAGGTCATTTCGCGCACTGGCAGGGTGTTGGTGCGGTAGCGTATCATGCCAAAGATGGCGAATAGGCCTAGGGCAAACCCAATCTCGATGGTCAGATTTTGCAATAGGAAGAGCAGCAGAAAGATGGTTACGCTGAACATGATGTAGGTGAAGTAGTAGTCGCGTCTGTGGCTTTTGCGATAGTAGAAGAACTGCACCAGCACCCAGCATATCAGCAGGTTGAATGCAAAACGGATGAGCAGGTTCCAGAGGTTGGGTCCGTCGAAGAGGGGAATGCCTAGGAAGTCCATATTGCTGATTTGGCTGCCAAATTCATTGGCTATGTCGGCATCGAAGTCTGCTTGTAAAAGGTTCATGGGTAAGATGTTTTAATTATTTTGTTCTATTAATTTGTTGATGTATCGAATTTTGGGTTTGAATCGGTTGTACTTGGCCTCAGGGTTGGTAAGGACGGTGCCGATGCAGTATTTGCTCACCCTTCGAGGGTGGACACGCAGCCCAAGCAGTGCTTCTTCTATGGCCGACTTTGGGGCACCCACTTCATGTTTCACTTCGATGATGACCAAGTCGGATATGTCCTTGTCAATTCCTGTGTGGCGGTTGTGGAAGCGGATGTCGAAGTCGATGGTGACGCGCTCGGTCATGCCACGGTCTACCAGTGTCAGCCGGCTGAAGAAGTTCTCCACCTGCTCGTGGAGCGAGCCGATGGGGTAGGGGGTGTTGTCTATGACGAATTGGGCTACTTGTGGTTGCCGCAGGGCCGAGTCAAAAGCTGACACGTCCAGCGGTATGCGGGTCTTGCGGGTTTTGCCTTTGTTGTCTTTGTTCTTCAGCTCGAAGAAGGTGGTCTGAGTGCTGCGATAGGTGCGTATGCGCAGTTTCTGGCGGCAGCGTTTGCGGTTGTGGTGGCAGGTGTACATGGCCAGTTTCTCAGTGTCGAAGTAGAGGGTGCGGTAGTCGGCTACAGCCACCCCGTCAATGCGTTGCACGAAATAGTCGGGTGCAATCCTTTCCAGCAGCACGGGCAGCGTGGCCTTGTTGGTCATGTATTTCTGATCAACTCGGTTCATCAGCTTCACCACCCCCATTTGGTCGAGGGTGATGGTCTCCATTTGGCGCACGTGCTCTTCCATGACCCGCTATTTGTAGCTGTATTCGTACTCCTTGGTCGAAGACAGTTTTCCGTCAGGCTTGTAGTTGTACTGTTTCTTCTTGGTGCCGTTGGCGTTATACTCATACTTGCGTATGCGCCTCACTTTGTCCTTGTCATCGTACACCACCTCTCGACTGATGCGCTTGGTGTTGCCCTCATATTCGGTCACGATGCGTTCTTTTTGGCCGTATGAGGCATATTCTATTTCTTCCACCTTGCGCCCCAGGGAGTCGAAGGTTGATTGGTGGTCAAGTTGTCGGGTTTGCTTCCCGTTTTTCACTTTCCATTGCCGTACCACCACATTTCTGCGGACCGGCTGCTTGTCGTTCTGGGCCCATACGCCACCCCCAATCAGGCAGAGCATGAGAACCAAGACTAATTGTTTTTGTTTCATACTAGTCATATTTTCAATTTAGTACACAAAAGATATTGAAACTTTTATGAGCGAAATTTTTGTTTCCATACTTCTTCTGCCGGTTGACTTGAAAAGTGTCAAGATGCTGTGACTTTTGGCCAAGAGTGCATAATTAGGTGTGTTCTATTTATTTGTTTCCATTGTCGCGTCCCGTCGGGACGCAG
>R25__coassemble_146_pt1 | contig 45063 bp, 35 predicted proteins | sample R25__metabat2_high_PE_017 | metagenome-assembled genome bin R25 | reverse complement strand
GTGTGGGGATAGCGAAACCCCTACTACTCAGCGTGTCGAAGACACGCCACATTGAGAAATACGAGCAAGAATCAGTCATACTTTGTACTAGAGGGGACTTCTATAAATCACCCAGAAGGGGTGAGACTATTAATAACACGGTACAAGCCGAAGGCGCAGTGCCGTGATACTCAGACGTCAGTAAACTGCGTCCCGACGGGACGCGACAATGGAAACAAATAAATAGAACACACCTTAATGGATTATTAATGGTAATTCGTGTTTAAACAATATGCACATTAATTTTGCTTATCGACTTAGTTTTTAGTTTTTACCTTTTACTTTATCACAAACTCTCAACTCTCAATTCTCAACTCTCCAGCATAACAGCCAGACAACCTATCAGATACGATCGACCGAAAGTACCCTTTCGCCACCCGCCCGCTCCACTAGCGGGTGGGGTTCGAGGCAGTAGCGAGAGAGAAACGATGCGCCTTTGGGGGGAAGGTGGACTATCTATTAAGTAATTGCTCAAATTTATTTTACATATAATTGCCATCTAATTGACCATTAATGATAATGGCTCTAGTTTGATAAAAGACTGATTTTTAGCAGCCTCGAAGAGGCTGAATCTCAATAACCCCATACTAAGCGACCAACGGGAGCGCAGTGTGGGGATAGCGAAACCCCTACTACTCAGCGTGTCGAAGACACGCCACATTGAGAAATACGAGCAAGAATCAGTCATACTTTGTACTAGAGCGAGATTATTTTGCCAAACAAGAAAAGATTTGTATCTTTGCAAAATAAAAATCTGCTAACACTTACCTGATGTCAGACAGCATAACCATACAAAAGAACAGCAATCTTATGCCGTTGGTTGACGACTTGCGACAGATAATCAATCAAGCGCGCAACCGCGTCGCCGTCAATGTCAATGCCGAACTCACCCTGATGTATTGGCATATCGGCGAACGCATCAACCGAGAAGTGCTTGGGAACGAGCGCGCCACCTATGGAAAGCAAATTGTCGCGCATGTGGCGCGACAATTGCAGGAAGAATTTGGAGCAACAGGATTTGAGCCCCGAACCATCCGCAGAATGATGCAATTCGCCTCGATGTTTCCTGATATAAAAATTGTGACACCACTGGTGACACAATTGTCGTGGTCTCACTTCCTGACGGTTATGCCCATTAAGGATCCACTGGCACGTGAATTCTATCTGACAATGGCAGCCGCCGAGCATTGGAGCAAGCGCACCCTTGAAGCCAAGATTGACGGCATGCTCTATGAGCGTACCGCCATTGCGACGAAACCCGACGAACTGATCAAACAGGAGCTATCGGAACTGCGGGAAAACAACGTCCTCTCCCCTGACATTGTCTTCAAAAGCCCTTATTTCTTAGAGTTTACAGGACTGAAGGGAATGTATAGCGAAAAGAGTCTTGAGGATAGCCTTGTGGCGCACTTGGAGCAGTTTATCTTGGAATTGGGCAATGGGTTCACCTTCGTCGAGCGGCAGAAGCGGATGATTATCGACGGCGAGGACTTCTATCTCGACCTCCTCTTTTACCATCGTAGGCTGCACCGCCTAATAGCCATCGACTTGAAGCTCGGCAAATTCAAGGCTCAGTACAAAGGACAAATGGAGTTGTACCTCCGCTGGCTCGAAGCCCACGAGATGGAGGCTGGAGAGGAACAACCCCTCGGCCTATTGCTCTGCACAGAAGGTGGCGACGAGCAGATAGAGCTGCTGCAACTCGACAAATCCGGCATCAAAGTGGCGCAATATATGACCGAACTCCCCTCCAAAGAACTGCTGCAACGACAGCTGCACAAAGGCCTTGAAGCTGCCCGTCAGCGCTGGGAGAATCTCACAGAGGACTAACTAATAAATATTTTTTTGCCAAACAAAAAAAGATTTGTATCTTTGCAGTGTAAAAAAAACATATAGAAAATGCCTAAAATAGAATTACAATGTACAAATATAGCCCCATTGACCAAACTCAACAATGAGTTTGAGAATAAATCATTGAAAATAGGTGTATTCGCCAATAATGGTTGTGGAAAGACTTTTATAAGTAGAATGTTCCGCCTTCTCGAAACAAACAATAATGACAGTGGCGACCAATCCTTTGATACGGACAAATTAATTACTTTAGGCGAAACAAAATCTTCTTTTGGGTTTAAAATATCCGAAGACAATGGTAACATTGTAGAGGATGTCAAAATAGACCTGTACAAAAACACTTCCCCAGCAATCCCCAACACAAAATACCTATATCACACTTTTAATCAGGATTTTGTTGATGAAAATATCCGAGCTTTAGGTTATGAGCATACAGAAGATATACAAGGCTTTATTCTTGGAAAAACGAACATAGACATTTCAGATGATAATAATAAACTGAACAAGCTGGCAAAAGACAAAAAAGATTTGCATGACACTGTAGAGACAAATATAAATTCTTTTATTGAAAAACACATTGCTTCTATTCCAAATATACGACGGCTAAGCGATTATTCTCGTTATGTTTCATCGGATGCTTTTTTGACATATGGGGAAAGTTACAAACAGAATTTACAAAAAAAATTCAAAGATTATATTGCTGATTATGATAAGATAAAAGCAGTTCCTGAGAATCTCTCCGACATTGGCGCCATACCTTCTATTCAGCTTGATGACTCTCTTTTGTTAGAGGTATTAGATATTCTTTCTACGGCTTATACGTTAAGTCATTTTGCAGATGATTTCAAGGAAGAAATGCGCAGCAAACAGGATTTTATCGAAAAAGGCCTTGCTTTCATAAATGATAATAAAGAAAAATGTCCTTTTTGCAAACAAATACTTGAGGTTGATGCGTTATCATTAATTGACAAATACAACAAATTTATTCATGACGAAGAGTCAAAAACCATTAAGCGCATTCAGGCATTTATACAACACTTTGAAAACAAGCGCAAAGAATTGGCCTTGTTAAAATCAAAAAATATAGAAGTCTCAAATCAATATAATGATTATAAAACAAAATACATACCATCTTGTGAATCTCTTTCACTAGAAACCGTGGATGTCAAAACAATTGATGAATTGTTTGTCGAACTCAAAAATGCCCTTGACTCCAAGCAGAAAAATATTAGCATGGTTGTTAATGTGCAAGCTAATTTTGCAAAGGAAATCAAAAAACAAATATCCATAGTTAACAACTTGGTCGAAAGAAACAATTCTTTGATTTTAGATATTAATGGAAAGAAAAATGCCATTGGGGAAGAAAGCAAAGAAGTAAGAAGAAATATTTGCAAATCAGCATACAACTATTGGCTTGATAAATATGGTGAAGATCAAAAACGATACATTGATTTAGGCAAACAAATTGATGCGTTGACTATAGATATAAAGAAAAAGCAAGAATCCGTTAAGGTCTCAAAGAAAAAACTGGTTGCAGACACAATCAAGCAGGTTTTAGATTACTTTTTCTCTGGGAAGTATAGTTTAGATGATAATACATTCCGACTTGTGTTCCAGTCTAAGACATTGGAAAAAGAACAGACAAAAAATATTTTAAGTGAGGGAGAAAAGAATATAGTGGCTTTTGCATATTACCTCGGTGATACCCATACAATTGTTGAAAAAGAGGACGACTATAAGCGACTTTTCTTTATAATAGACGACCCTATTTCGAGCATGGATTTCACTTATGTCTATACAATGGCAGGAGTGATACGAGATTTGAACACACTGTTTCCCAAAATAAACAGAATTAGGAATATAGTTTTAACGCACAATAGCGATTTTATCAGGATACTGTCATCAAACAAAATCTTGGACAAAGTATTATTGCTGAAAAACAACTCATTGCTTGTATGGAATGATAACTTTACGGTACCTTATATCAATCATCTCATAGACATTTTCAGAATTGCCCGTAAAAATGATAAAGCTTCACACACAACAGCCAACTCGATCCGACATATTATTGAAACAATTGACAAATTCGAAAGTATAAACTCCAATGAAGAGAGTGTAAAACTATTTATACAAAAAAACATTCCTAATGAAAAAAAGTCATATACATATATCAATGACTTGTCCCATGGTGGATGGAGAACAGAACAACAGCCAATGACAGACGACGATTTTCAAGAAGTATGCGAAACAATAATAGAATTGATCGAGAGACTTTATCCAAATCAAATAAAGTATTGTAGAGAGTTTGTAAAATAATTATACTATGTATATATAAAATTGTATCTTTGCAGTTGAAATAATAACTAAAAAAACAACATATAGAAACAGAAAAGTAGAAGATAAATAACATATTATAAAGCGTTTTCGCTCTAAACTGCCATCTTGAAGTTCCACAATCAAGCCCCAGTATAGTAAAGCGTAACGCTCACGAGTAATCGTGGGCTTTACTTACATGCTGGGCAGGTCGTGGAACACCTAAGATGGCGTAAGATAAAGTTCCACGATTTTCTTATGCCCAGCAACGAAAACACAAAATCACAAATCAAGAGCCGCCAGCGGGTGGCTCAGCATGGCGAGGTGTTCACCAATCCGCGCGAAGTGAACGCTATGCTCGATTTGGTGCGGGACGAGTCGTTCCGGCTTGACAGCCGTTTCCTTGAGCCCGCTTGTGGCGACGGGAATTTCCTTATTGAGATTCTGCGCCGCAAACTATCCCTATTAAAGGACATCAAATCTCTTACGGAATGGGAATTTAAAAGTCTTATCGCCGTAGGCTCTTGCTATGGCATTGAACTGTTGGAGGACAATGCCGAGGCTTGTCGCCAGCGACTGTTCGGTTACGTCCTTTCTCAGCATCCAGACTTGAAGCAGAACCATCCTGAAAAAACAACCTCGGAGAGGTTGAATCTCAATAACCCCACACAAACGACGAAGGAGCGCAGTGTGGGGGTGTCATCGTCCGAAGTAATGCGTCTCGAAGAAACGCGACCTCAAAACCAATACACGATTTCCCTCCGCTATATGCTGCGGAAGAACATCGTCTGCGGTGATGCCCTCACTTATCGCACTGCCGACGGCAAGCCCATCACCTTCTGCGAATGGACACCTATTGCGGGGAGTATGCAGTTCTCAAGGCGTGACTTTCAGTTTGACTTCTTGGTCAACCAGACACACCAGTATTCTCTCTTCGACGAGCAGGGCGAAGCACAGAGCTTCGACGAACCTGTCCGTTCCTATCCACCATTGCATTACACACAACTCTACCGCTATGAAGAACAAGATACACACTCCATATAAGCTACTATACCGCGCGGTGTGGTCTATGAGAGACTGGCTGCAACAATACGCCTTGGATGCGACAGCGAAGACAAGACGGTCGCGTCCCTATCGGGACGCTGTACACTATGGCAGTATCAGCACGGCACTGCGCCTTCGGCTTGTACCGTGTTATGCATGGTCTCGTCCCTTTCGGGACGTTTCCCTCAACAATAATAATACATCCTTATGAAACAAAAATATTCACCGGACATACTGAACTGCTTGGCTAACCTCAGTAGCGACGAGGTCTTCACCTCGCCGGAGCTGGCCAACCGGATGCTTGACTTGCTGCCGCAGGAGTTGTTCCGCAGCCCCAAGACGCGCTTTCTCGACCCTTGCAGCAAGAGCGGTGTCTTCTTGAGGGAGATTGCCAAGCGACTGCTGGCAGGACTTGAAGAGCAGATACCCGACCTGCAGGAGCGCATCGACCATATTATGACCAAGCAGGTCTTCGGCATTGCCTGTACCGACCTCACCGCCGAGATGAGCCGCCGGACGCTCTACTGCTCCAAACATGCCAACGGCGAGTACAGCGTCAGCACCGCCTTCCACGACGAGCAAGGCAACCTGCTGTACGAGCGATGCCACCACACCTGGAACGCGCAAGGCCGCTGCGAGTACTGCGGAGCCAGCAAAGGAGAGTACGCCCGCACCGACAGCCGAGAGACCTACGCCTATCCTTTTATCCACAAATCAATCAAAGAAATATTCCATAAAGATATGCAATTCGACGTAATTATAGGTAATCCACCGTACCAGATGAGTGACGGAGGCAATGGCGCGAGTGCCAAACCAATTTACAACCTTTTCGTTGAGCAGGCTATGAAAATAGACCCCCGATATCTTGTTATGATTACTCCATCTAGATGGTTTGCAGGAGGAAAGGGATTGGATGAATATCGACAAAGGATGTTAGGAGATAAGAGAATACGAGTACTGGTGGATTATGCTAATGCTAAAGACTGTTTTCCTAATAATAGTATAGGAGGTGGTGTGTCTTATTTTCTGTGGGATAGTACTTGGGAAGGAGCTTGCAAGGTAATAAATATCGATGGGGAAAAAAGAAATGAAATTGAACGTCGACTAAATGAATACCCAGTATTTATCCGATTCAATGATGCGATTAATATTGTAAACAAAGTAACTGCCGCTAAAGAGAAAGGGTTTGGAGCCCTTGTATCAACTCGTAATCCTTTTGGATTATCTTCTAAGGAAAGAGGTCATGATAATTACAAAAACGGAGATTTGACTCTAATTACAAGTCAAGGGACCTTCTTTGTAGACCGTACGAAAGTAGAGCAAGGAGACAACCTGATTGATAAACACAAAGTTGTATTAAGTAAAGTTACTGCAGAGCACGCAGGTGAACCTGATAAAGATGGCCGATTTAAGGTTATGTCTCGTTCTGAAGTTGTCGGTCCCAAAGTTGTTTGTACCGATTCATACCTGATTGTAGGTGGTTTCGAAACGAAAGAAGAAACTGAGAATATGTACAGTTATATGAAAACATCGCTTTTCAGGTTTTTACTCTTACAAGCGGTCACATCGATAAATCTCTCTAAAGAAAAATTTCAATTCGTCCCCCTCCAAGACTTCTCCCACCCGTGGACGGACGAGATGCTGTACAAGAAATACGGCCTGACGGAAGACGAGATTGCCTTTATCGAAAGTATGATACGCCCGATGGAGTAGGCCGACACAGCCGAGAGACCGAAGAAGGATTGAAGAACCCACGCCGAGGGATGGCCTCGGCAAAAAAAACATAAACCGAGCGCTCTTTGAAATAAAATGTGATAGTAATGTAATAAAAACAGCAATATGGCGTTATACAAATAAAAAAGGGGGTTGATATGACCGAAATAACAATAAGAGTTAGCGATGAGAGTCTTCTACCGAGTTTTCGCAAATTGATACGAAGTATCAATGGCATCGATATTGTGCCAGCCAAACGTAAACGCAAGAGCGGTATTGAACAAGCACTTGAAGACGAAGCTGCCGGACGGGTAACTGAGTGGAAAGGTGGCATTGACGAAATGTTTGATCAGATTCTTGGCAAAGAATGGCGTACACAATAAGGTTCTCCAAGAAGTTTGAGCGTTCTATGCGTCTGTGCCAGCGCAGAGGACTGCCCATGATGAAGCTTCACGATGTACTATCCATCTTGAAGCAAGAGGGTACACTTCCACAAAAGTATCGTCCCCACAAGTTGTCTGGCTTTGTTGGTAACAACGTTTGGGAATGCCACATCCAGCCTGATTGGCTTCTCGTTTGGAGACAGTATGACGACGAACTAGTATTGCTAATGCTCGATACGGGCACACACACCGACCTCTTCTAATCCATCACATTTTTATTTCTGCATAAGGGCGTTCGTTATTAAACGATAACGGACAAACTGACATATTATGCAGACCAACGAACAGATACTCCCCACCATGCGGCGTACGGTGCCGCAGATTTACATGTACGACGACACGTCGTTCCCCGGCTGGATTAAGATAGGGCAGACGACACGCAGCGATGTGCGGCAGCGCATCGACGAGCAACACCCCATCACCGAGCCGCACAAGACCTATCACCTGCTGTGGCACGCGGGTGCTTTCTATGCCGACGGCAGCGGCGAGAGCTTTTCCGACCACGACCTGCACCTGGTGCTGCGCCGCATGGGCAAGGAACTCATCGGCGAGTGGTGCCGCTGCTCGCTTCGCGAGGCACAGGCGGCATACGTGGCTGTGCGACACCGCGACTCCCACATAGAGCCCACCCGCAATCTCGACTACAAGATGCGCGAGGAGCAGGAGCAGGCAGTAAGGCAGACAGCCGACTACTTTGCCCGTATGGACGAGGAGGAACCCGACCGCCCCAGCCACTACCTGTGGAACGCCAAGATGCGGTTCGGCAAGACTTTCACCACCTATCAGTTGGCCAAACGGATGAAGGCCAAACGGGTGCTGGTGCTCACCTTCAAACCTGCCGTGGAAGACTCCTGGCGCGAAGACCTGCTGCGACATCGCGACTTCGAGGGGTGGCGATACTACAGCAGCCGCGAGGGAGAACGGCTTCCGTCGCTCGCCTCGCCAAAACCATTGGTGGTATTTGGCTCCTTTCAAGACTACTTGGGTCGCGACCGCTACGGCAACATCAAAACCAAGAACGAGTGGGTGCACAGCATCGACTGGGACCTGATAGTGCTGGACGAATACCATTTTGGGGCATGGAACGACAACGCCAAGAGCCTGCTGGACCTGGGCGACAGCGAAGCCAAACGGCGGCAGACAGAAGAGGACGAGGTGATGCGCGAAAGCGGCATCGACGTGGAGAGCGGCCGCGCATGGGACGACGACAACGTGCCCATCACCGGGAAACACTTCCTCTACCTCAGCGGCACCCCCTTCCGCGCCCTTGCCACAGGTGAGTTTATGGAGAACCAAATTGTCAACTGGACCTATCAGGACGAGCAGAAACGAAAAGAGACCATTGGCGGCCCCTATCAGGAGATGCCCACCATGGTGATGATGACCTACCAGATGCCGCAGGACATCGGAGCCATGATAGAGCAGTGGGACATGGACGGCTTCGACCTCAACGAATTCTTCCGTGCCGAGCCGGCCAAAGGCAAGGAACCAGCCACCTTCGTCCACGAAAGAGCCGTGCAGAAGTGGCTCGACATCATCCGCGGCAAGGCCCCTATCTTCGGCGACAACAGCTCGCCGCTCAACCGCCCAGTGCCCCTACCCTTCGAGGACATGCGCCTGCTGGACCTCTGCGCCCACACCATGTGGTTCCTGCCCAACGTGGCCTCGTGCGATGCGATGGAGGCACTATTGCGCCGCCCTGCCAACAGTTTCTACCAGAACTACACCATCATCAACTGCAGCGGCACAAAGGCAGGCATTGGCATAGATGCCCTTGAACCTGTGCGTAAGGCCATGGGCGACAACCCGCTGACCACGCGTACCATCACCCTCACCTGCGGCAAGTTGACCACTGGCGTAACCCTCCGGCCCTTGGGTGGTCTGCTGATGCTAAGGAACTGCTCCAGCCCTGAGACCTATTTCCAGACGGCTTTCCGTGTGCAGAGTCCTTGGACGGCCACCGACAAAGACGACCCCACGAAGCGCACCATCCTGAAACCCACCTGCTACGTGTTCGACTTTGCCCCCAACCGCGCCCTACGCGAGGTGGTGACATACGCCAACCAATTAGACGTAGAAAGCAATAGACGCATCACCGACAAGGTGGACGACTTCATCAACTTCCTCCCCATCCTCCAGTTCGACGGCAGCTCGATGAAGCGCGTGAACGCCACCGAGATACTGGACTTTGTGGACAACGGCACCAGTGGCACCCTGCTGGCACGCCGTTGGAACAGTGCCCTGCTGGTCAATGTGGACAACGCCACCCTGCAGCGGGTGCTGGACAACCCGCAGGCCCTGGCCACCATCATGAAGATTGAAGGCTTCCGCGCCCTAGGCAGCGACATCATCGAGAACATCGTCAACCGTGCCGAAAGGATAAAGAAACTGAAACGCGAGGCTGGCGAGGACAAAGACCCAAAGAAGAAGAAAGAACTCACGGCCGAAGAAAAAGAATACCGCAGCAAGCGGCGCGAGGTGCAGGAAAAGTTGATGAAATTCGCCACCCGCATACCCATCTTCATGTACCTCACCGACTACCGCGAGGAGAGCCTTGAGGACGTCATCCGCAAGCTGGAGCCAAGTCTCTTCGAACGTGTCACTGGATTGACCATCGACGACTTCGACCTGCTGCTGCACGTGGGAGTCTTCAACCGCGCCCAGATGAACGACGCCATCCTGAAATTCCGCCGTTACGAAGATGCGTCGCTGGCTTATACTGGCGTAAACCGCCATGCCTCCGAAACAAGAATCGGGCTGATGGACAGCAGCGTGCCGATAGAAGCACTACGTTGAACCACAACAGGCTCCAAACCTCTTTTTATCCCAAATCGGTCATTAGACCGACTCTTGTTCATAATATCCTCATTTCAAGCTCTATTTATGCCAAATCAGCATTTACAAAACTGAGAATTCGCAACTGGAGATGGATTTCTTTATCCGCGACACGCAAAACATGATTCCCGTCGAGGTAAAAGCCAGGGTTAGAGCCACTCCTTCGCTAAACAAACTTATCAACAGCAACAGCTTCCCCGACATAAAATGGGGGATAAAACTAAGCCACCAAAACATCGGATTCAACGGCATAATCTATACATTTCCTTACTGCTGCTCTTTCCTACTAAAAAGATGGATAGACAGTAGGACATAAAAAAACTCATCCCCGCCATGGGTTGCTGGTGGGGATGAGTTTGATAGAGGAAAGGGGGCCTATTAGTTGGCCATGGTGTCCTCGATTTCCTTGACGGTCTTGGGGATGGGTTTGCCCAGGACACGGCAGCCGTCGTCGGTGATGAGGACATCGTCCTCGATGCGGATGCCACCAAAGTCTTTCCACTTCTCCAGTTCGTCGAAGTTGATGAAGTCCTTGTTGGTGCCTTCGGCATGCCACTTGTCGATGAGGGCAGGGATGAAGTAGCAGCCAGGCTCGTCGGTGACGACAAAGCCTTTCTGCAGCTTGCGGCCGCAGCGGAGGCTGGCCAGTCCAAACTGGTTGCTGGGGCGGGTCTCGTCGTCGTATCCCACATAAATCTGGCCATAGTTCTCCATGTCGTGCACGTCAAGGCCCATCATGTGGCCTAGGCCGTGAGGCATGAGGAGGCTGTGGGCCCCATTGGCCACGATGTCGTCCACGTTGCCCTTGAGGATGCCGAGGTCTTTATAGCCCTGTGCCAGCACCTTGCTGATGGCGGTGTGCACCTCCTTGTAGGTGATGCCGGGGCGGGAGAGCTTGAGGGTCTCCAGCTGCGAGGCAAGCACAATCTCATAGATGGCCCGCTGGCGGTCGTTGAACTTGCCGCCCACCGGCACCGAGCGGGTGATGTCAGAGCAGTAGTTCATAGCCGTCTCACATCCGGCATCCATCACCAGCATACGGCCCACCTCGAGTTTGTGGTTGTGTCCGTGGTTGTGGAGGGTCTCACCGTGGATAGTCATGATAATGGGGAAGCTGACGGGGCCGTTGCCCTTCCAGGCCTCGCCTTCCATGATGCCGGCCAGCTCATACTCGTAGCGGCCGGGCATGGCCATCTTCATGGCACAGGTGTGCATGTTGTAGGCGGTGGCAATAGCCTTCTCAATTTCGGCAATCTCTTCGTCGCTCTTGATGCTGCGCTGCTTGATGCAGGCCATGATGAGCTCCATGCTGGCATAGCGGCTGACGGCATCGAATTTGATGCCCAGCAGCTGGCTCATCTGGCGGGTGTTGTCGGCACGGTAGGGAGGCAGATAGTGTATCTTGCGGGCTTCGCCGATGGTCTTGGTGCAGAGGGTCTGGAGGGCACAGAGGTCGCCGCTGTTGGCCACACCCACGCTGGCTGCCAACTCCTTGACACTGGGCAGGGGACCGCTCCAGATGACATCGTCGATGTCGTAGTCGTTGGCAAAGACATAGTCCTTGCCGCTGTCGCAGTCGAGCACACCTACCAGGTCTTCGCGCTGCAGGCCGAAGAAATAGAGAAAAGTGCTGTCCTGACGGAACCAATAGGTGTTGTCGGGGTAGTTGCAGGAGGCTTCGTGGTTGCCCTGAATGATGATAAGACCGTGGCCTACGTCTTTGCGCAGTTGCTCACGTCTTGCAATATAGGTCTCTTTTTTGAACATAGCTGTTAGTATATATTTTTTTGAATTTGCAAAGATACTAAAAAAAAATGTAATAGATAGAAAATTATTCGTATCTTTGCAGCCCAAATTTTAAAAGATAGTTTTATTCTATGAAGCAAGAAGAACTTAAACTTAACCCCAACCGCTTGGTGCAGTTCCTTCAGAAACCCATGAAGGAGTTCACCAAAGCAGATATCCTCAAGGTCATCGAGGAGTTCCAAATCGAGATGATCAACTTCCGTTACATGGCCAACGACGGAAAGCTGAAGACCCTGAACTTTGTCATCAACAGCCTGGAGCATGCCGACGAGATTCTCACCTCGGGCGAACGCGTCGACGGCAGCAGCCTCTTCCCCTATATCGAGGCCGGCAACAGCGACCTGTATGTCATCCCCCGCTTCCGCACAGCTTTCCTCGACCCCTTTGCCGAGATTCCCACCCTCGACATTCTGTGCAACTTCTACACCAAGGACGGCAAGCCCTTTGAGATGGCTCCGGAATACACCCTGCACAAGGCCGGCAATGCCTTCCGCGAGGTGACCGGCGGCATGGAGTTTGAGACCATGGGCGAACTGGAATACTACGTCATCGCCCCCCGCGAAGACGACTACCAAGCCGAGGACCAGCACGGCTACCACAACTCCACCCCCTTCTGCAAGTTTGAAAACTTCCGCACCGAGGCCATGAAACTCATTGCCGAATGCGGCGGCCTCATCAAATATGGTCACAGCGAGGTGGGTAACTTCTATCTGGGTGACAACATGTACGAACAGAACGAGATTGAGTTCCTGCCCACCACCCTAGAGGACTCTGCCGACCAGCTGGTGATAGCCAAATGGATCATGCGCACTTTGGGCAACCAATACGGCATCACCGTCACCTTTGCTCCCAAGATTACCGTGGGCAAGGCCGGCAGCGGCATGCACATCCACACCCGCATCAGCAAGAACGGAGAGAACATGTACGTAGGCGAAAAAGGCCTCTCCGAGGTGGCCATGAAAGCCATCGCCGGCATACTGGATTGCGCAGGTTCGCTCACCGCCTTCGGCGACACCAACCCCACCAGCTATTTCCGTCTGGTGCCCCACCAGGAGGCTCCCACCAACATCTGCTGGGGCGACCGCAACCGCAGCGCCATGGTGCGCGTGCCGCTGGGTTGGACCAAAGGGTCGGGCAACATGATGGCCGACTGCAACCCCTTGGAGAAGAACGACCCCGTAGACTTCAGCCACAAGCAGACCATCGAGCTCCGCACCCCCGACGGCAGCGCCAACGTCTACCTGCTGCTGGCAGGCATGGCTGTGGCCGCCCGTCACGGTTTCGAGATGGAGAATGCTGTGCAGTACGCCCGCGACCGCTATGTGAGTGTCAACATCTTTGAGCACGAAGAGGTGCTGAAACGCCTCGACGTGCTGCCCGACAGCTGTGCCGCCAGCGCCGACCTGCTGGAGCGCGACCGCGCCATCTATGAGGAACGCGGCATCTTCGCCCCCGGCCTCATCGACGGCATCATCAAGGAGTTGCGCTCTTACAACGACCGCACCCTCCGCGCTGACATTGGCAACGACTCTGAGAAGATTCTGTCTCTGGTGGAAACCTACATGCATTGCGGCTGATTTCTTAGCACACACTTTAAAGAATTAAATCATTTATTTATTAACCATTTTAAATTCAAGCAAAAATGAAAAAAACATTGTTTGTGGCTTTATTAGCCTGTTTCACCCTGATGTTTGCCTCCTGCAACAAAGAAAAAGATCTGGCCGGTACCAACTGGAAGACCCACACCACCACCTCACAGACCATTGCGATGGCAACCGTCAACATGACCATCGATGGCACCATGAAGTTCACCGATGCCACCAAAGGTACCATAACCCTCACCGCCAACGGCACAATGGAAGCCATGGGCATGAGCGAGAATCTTGACGAAGAGACTATGACATCTGACTTCACCTACACCTTCGATGGCGAAAAAGGTGTCATGACCATCACCGAAGATGGCGAAACCGAGGCCATGCCTTTCACCTACAACAAGAAAGACAACACCATTGCCTTTACTTTCAGCATTTCCGACGACGAAACTGGTCTCAACTTCTCCTTCGACATGGTGTTCAACGAAGATAAGTAATGCCGACCCTATTTCTACTCATTGGTGGAAACCAGGGCGACCGCGAAACACTGCTTCGCCAAGCAACAGACCTAATACAGCAACGTATTGGGTCTGTTGCTGATTTATCTAAAATCTATCAAACCGCCCCTTGGGGCGATTTTAGCACGGACGATCATCCGCAAGATTTCCTCAATCAAGCCCTCAAGGTTCTCACTAATCTTTCTCCATCTGAGTGCCTGACAGAAGCTTTGGTCATTGAGAATGAATTGGGGCGCAAGCGGAAAAATCAAGCCCGCACCCTTTACTCCTCCCGCCCCATCGACATTGACCTTATTTTCTACGACTCCCTCATCATCCACTCACCCAGCCTCGTTCTCCCCCACCCCCGTATGCATCTCCGACGCTTTGTCCTCACCCCATTGTGCGACTTTGCGCCCAATTATATTCACCCTGTATTTAACAAAAAACTTTTGCAACTTTTGTCCGAATGTCCCGACACCTCTTCTTGCTTGCCCTACTGCTGATGCCGCTGGCCTCTATTGCCCAGCACACCATTAGCGGCACCGTGACCGACAACTCCAACGGCGAGACCCTTATCGGTGCCACAATCCTTGACACCCGCAGCGGCAAGGGCACCACCACCAACGTCAACGGCCGCTTCAGCCTCACCCTCAAGAGCGACAGCGCCACCCTACGCATCACCTTCGTAGGCTACGAACCCATCTATGACACGCTGAGGCTTAACGTCAACCATACGCGCAACTATATCCTCAAACCCAGCGTACAGCTTCAGGAGGTCACCATCACCGCACAGCGCATCAATTCGCGCGAGTCGTCACAGATGAGTGCCCTGGAGATGCCTGTAGAACAGCTCAAGGCCGTACCCGTCCTCTTTGGCGAGGCCGACATTCTCAAAGCCATCCAGTTGATGCCCGGCGTGCAGTCTGGCAACGAGGGCACCGGCGGCATGTATGTGCGCGGCGGCGGTCCCGACGAGAACCTTTTCCTCCTCGACGGCATACCGCTCTACAATGTCAACCACCTGGGCGGTTTCTTCTCCGCCTTCAATGCCGACGCAGTCAAAAACGTCACCCTTTACAAAGGCAGTTTCCCCGCCCGTTTCGGTGGCCGTCTTTCCAGCGTGCTGGACGTGACCACCAACAACGGCAATGACAAAGAAATACACGGCAACGCCTCCCTCGGTCTCATCTCCGCCAAGCTGGCAGTGGAAGGCCCAATCGTGCCCGGCAAGACCACCTTCTCCCTCTCGGCCCGCCGCACTTATGCCGACCTTATATTAAAACCCCTGGTGGCCAAATTGGCATTGGATGTCGACGGAAAGACCAAACTCAAGGCCGGCTACCATTTCTACGATATCAACGCCAAGGCTGTGCACTCCTTCTCAGACAAGAGCCGACTCTATGCCACCTTCTACATAGGCAACGACGATGCCAACATACGTGTGCGAACCGAAAGCAGCCTACAGGAAGACCAATACCTCTCCTTTGTCAACAACTGGGGCAACATGGTGGGCGGCCTCCGTTGGAATTATGTGCTCGGTCCTCGCCTATTCATGAACCTCACCGGCTCCTATACCCAGTACACCAACGCCATGGACTTTGGTCTAGAAACCATCGCCACTCTGGCCGACGGCACCGAGCAGGTCTCCACCATCGACGGCAACTACCTCTCCTCCATCCGCGACCTCACGGGCCGCATCGATTTCGCCTTCACCCCCAACACCAACCACGACATCCAGTTTGGCACCTACCTCACCCACCACTGGGTGCGCCCCAGCGTGGCCAGCGCCAGCATCAACTACTACGACCAAATCCAGATGAACGAAGCCTGGCAGATGGACACCAACATTCAGGATGCCCTGGTCGTGGCCAACGACTGGGTAGTCTTTGCCGAGGACGACTGGAACATCAACGACCTCCTCAAAGTCAACTACGGCCTCCATTTCAGCGGCTTCCAGGTCGAGAATTCTTTCTACCCCTCCCTCCAGCCCCGCCTCTCGGCCCGACTGCTGCTGGGCGAGAATCTCTCCTTCAAGGCAGGCTATGCCTACATGTCGCAATACATGCACCTGCTCTCCACCACCAGTGTCTCCATGCCCACCGACCTCTGGGTGCCCTCCACCGACCGCATCCGTCCCATGAATGCACATCAGGTGGCCGCCAGCCTCTGCTACGACATTCCCTTGGTGGCCGAAATCTCCATTGAAGGGTACTATAAGCATATGTCCAACCTCATTGAGTACAAGGACGGAACCACCGCCTTTGGCACCTCGCAGGGGTGGGAAGACCTCGTCTGCATGGGCGAGGGTTGGACTTACGGAGTGGAATTCCTTGCCCAGCGCAACTTTGGCAACCTCACCGGCTGGATAGCCTACACTTGGAGCCGCACCAACCACCTCTTCGACCGCCCTGGTCAGGAGCTCAACCACGGCAACCCCTTCCCCGCCAAGTATGACCGCCACCACGACTTCTCCATCGTCCTCAACTACAAGTTTAGCAAGAGTTTCGACATCTCCGCCACCTGGGTTTTCTGCACCGGCAATACCGCCACCTTGGCCATGCAGCGCTATCCCCGGGCCTCCGACGAGCCAGACGACTACAACGTCGGTCTCGGCGGCCTCTCACACGTCAGCAGCCGCAACAACTACCGCATGCCCAACTACCACCGTGCCGACATCAGCGTCAACTTCCACCGCACTTTCAAAACCCGCCTGACCCTGGCCAACGGCGAACCTCGCAAAATTCGCCGCACCATCAATATCAGCGTCTACAATCTCTATAACCACGCCAACCCCTACCTCACCTACACCAGCAGCCAGTTCACCTATCGTGGCTACAGCCGCGCACTGGTCCAGCTCTCCATCTTCCCCATCCTCCCCTCTGTCGCCTATACCCTTTATTTCTAAACGATCAATCACACAACAAAGAACAGTATGAAAACCCGTCACATATTCCTCGCCGCCCTACTGTCCATGGCCCTCACCGCCTGCGAGAAAGTCATACAGGTCGACCCGCTGGATGCCCCCTCGCAGCTGGTCCTCAACGGTGTCCCCTCGGCCGAAAAGCAATGCTTTGTCTATTTTGCCAACAGCCATTTCTTCCTCGACACCTCCAACAACCACCCCGTCGACAACGTAAATATGCTGCTCGATGTCAACGGCACCCAATACCGCCCCACCCATGTCGACCGCTGCCGCTACTACTTTGACTATGTGGCCCAGGCCGACGACAGCCTCTCCATCCGGGTGCAGGCAGGCGATCGGCTGGTCAGCTCCAGCACCTACGTGCCGCGTATGCCGCAGATCAGCGACCCCGTGGCCTACATCGACAGCGACTCCACCTTCAACCTCATGGTGGTCAACTTCACCCTCACCGACCCAGCCGACTACCCCAACTACTACCGCTTCCTCATCACCGAGCGCGACAGCGGCTCCATCTACATCCCCTATTTCGACTACTCCGATACCATCGACACCACCTACAACAGCATCTTCTTCTGCCTCGACAAACCCCTCACCGACCACAACGCCGCTGCCACCGAGGCTTTGGGCGGCTATCTCTACACCCAATTGCTCACCACCGATGCCAACATCGATGGCACCGCCCACAATGCCTCCATCCTGGTCATACTGCTGCGCGACACCAACGAGATACAGCCCTACATCCACCAGTATGGCCTCTCCGTCGAGTGCGTCACCCCCGACCGTTACCGCTACCTGCAGAACATTGATGCCATCAGCAGCATAATGTCTATGATTACCGAGCCGCCCGAGGTCTACAGCAACGTCAACGGCGCCCTGGGCATCTTTGCCGGCAATGCCAAGCGCACCTTTCCCCTCCTTACCATCTCCGACGGCCAGGTGGTCGGCACCCCCAGCGGCATACACCTAATCAACGACCCCACCCTCATCGACCGCTACCGCTCAAAAATACCCTCACAAGTGTTCGACCGGCTGCGGGAACGTCGCCACAAGGTCACCCACCCACACAAATAGCCGAAAGCCATGAAGATATACCTTCTCGGCTACATGTACAGTGGCAAAACCACCGTGGGGTGCAGCCTGGCGCAGCAACTGGACTATCGTTTTGCAGACCTCGACCAACTCTTCGAGGAACGTTATCACACCTCCATACCCCTCTTTTTCAACCGTTACGGTGAAGAGGCCTTCCGCAAGTTGGAACAGCTCATGCTCCACAGCACCGAAACCATGGACAACGCCGTCATCAGCACCGGCGGCGGCACCCCCTGCTACTTCAACAACATGGAATGGATTAATGCCCACGGCACCTCCGTCTTCCTGGACGTGTCCGTCGACAAAATCATCCAGCGGGCCCGTGCCTCCAAAAAACAGCGTCCCGTCCTGGCCAACAAAAGCCCCGAAGAGCTCCACACTTTCATACAAAACCAGCTGGTTCAGCGGCTGCCTTTCTATCGTCAAGCCCAGATACACCTCCCCGCCGACCAACCCGACCTAAACGCACTGCTCCAGCAACTGCACCAGGGCCTTTGACGAAGGTTTCTGAGAATTCGCTGAAGGTTCGCTGTTGGTTCGCTCACCGCGACGGAAAAACATTGAATTTCAGGCGTTTCCACTTTGCGTTGACGAAGAAAACAGCCTAAGCGACGAAGAAATCAATAAGTTAGGATGGCATAGATGACCCCTAGCCACCGGTATAGTCTCTACAGCATATATATGTAAATATATATGCTGTATGGCGGCACAACAAAAAAATATTGTCAAGGACTAGCCACAAATTCGCTTCAGGCTGCACGAGAGAAGTTTTCCCTCATCGTCGTAGAGGTGCAGCCCGTTGCCTTCGCAGTAGCGCCACGACTTGCAATGAGCGCACTGGTCTTTCTTGGCCCAGCTACGGTCGCGAAAAGGTTGAAATCGGTTCTCCCACACCTCCCACAGGTTGTCCCGATAGATGTTGCCCTGATGGAAATTGCTCCTGATGCTGGTGCAGCCCGAAATGCTGCCGTCGCACAGCACCGAAGCCACCTCCACCCCGGCACGACAGTTGAAATAATAGTCCCGAACTTCGCGCTCGTAGGGTCCCAGATAGCCCTCGCAGGCATAGTTGCATATGATGCGCCCCTCGGCACGGGTCTGCTTGACAAACTCCAACACGCCGGTGAACAGTTCGTCGCTCAGCTGCAACTCGGGGTCGTGGGCGGCGCGGCCCATGGGAAAGATGGCAAAGATGCGCCAGCGCTTGCAGTTCAGCCCTATCAGGTGTTCCTTGATGGCCTCCAGCTGGTGGTAGTTGCGCGGATTGACACAAGTAACCACGTCCCACAGCAAATCATCCGTCTGCCCAAGCAGCCGGATGGCGTTCGATGCCCGCTCAAAACCGTGAGGCGTCTGCCGCATCCAGTCGTGCTCCTCCTGCAAGCCATCCAGACTGACGGTGATAGAGTGCAAACCGCTGCGTAACAGGCCGTCCAGCCGCCTCTCGTCCAGCAGAAAACCATTAGTCACCATACCCCAGGGGAAGCCACGGCGGTAGAGCTCCAAACCGCAAGCTTCGATGTCGGGCCGGAGCAGGGCCTCGCCGCCAGTGAAAACCACAAACACCTTGTGCGGATCCACATGAGGCGTGATGTCGTCCACCGCCTTGAAGAAGTCGGCCGCCGGCATATCGGGCGTGGTAGTGCTCACCTTGCAGTCGCTGCCGCAGTGTCGGCAACGCATGTTGCACCGCAGCGTACACTCCCAGAAGAGTGTCCGCAAAGGGTGCAGCTGGGCTTGGTTGTGCCTATACTGCCGCCAGAGTTCCTGTTTCAGGTCCATGGATTTGATGCTATTTCTTCTCCACGGTGATATTCATCTCCTTGGTCCTTTGGCCCTGATACCATTTCTGGCCCGGCTCGGTCTGGTCCTCGGGGGTAAATCTAACCTCTATCACCTGGTCCTCATAGCGGCCATTTTGGTCACCGTCGATGTCGCGGACCAGCACACGCTGTGTCTCGACCGGCACGTCGCGCGTGTGGGCCTCAAAACGTCCCTCGGCATCGGTGGTGTCCGAGGCGGTGCGGATATAGTCCTGCACATAGGGGTTGTCCTCCTGAAGATACTCGGGCGAGATGTCGACCGACTGGTTCACCAGGATTACCTGCATACCTTTGATGGGTTTGCCCTGGGTGTCGGTTACGCGGCCCTTCACCTGAAAGTCCATCTGCGGCACGCCGTACATGACGGCCATATTGCCTGGGTCAATGGTCTCCACGGGGTCCTTAGTGGGCTTGGTGGGTTGCTGCGGATCCTGAGCCACCTCTTTGCCGCAATGGCACGATGTCAGCCCCAACATACCCATGGCCGTCATCAGCAGCCAGTCTTTCATCTTTAAAAAACGGATTTTCATCTTCTTATAGTGTTATCATGTTATCTTATCTGTTCTGTCAAGAGAATCAGCCGACACCTCGCCCCCACTCAGCCGTTCCTGTTGCACGCGCACGCTCTCGGCATGTATCTTTTCAAAAACCTCTTTCACAAACTCCGAAGCCAACTGCAACTCCGAAGCCATTGCCAGCCGCTGTTGCAGCAGCGAGTCCCACCGCTTGGGCTGAAAGACGGCCAGATTGCCCTGTGCCTTCACGCGGGCTATCTCGCCCGACACCTCCAACCGCGAGGCCAGTAGGCGCAGCAGCTGGTCGTCAATGCGGTCTATCTGGCTGCGAAGCAGGCGCAACTCCCTGTCGGCTACATTACTATCGGTCTGACGCAATACCAAACGGTCTAGCAACTCTTGCAAACCGCTGGGCGTGATTTGCTGGCGGCAGTCGGTCAAAGCCTCCTCAGGGCAGGGGTGTACCTCTACCATCAGCCCGTCGAACCCCAAGTCCAACGCCCACTGCGACACCTCCTGCAACAGTTCGCGACGGCCGGCTATATGGCTGGGATCGGTCACGATGGGCACCTCGGGCAGGATGCGGCGCAGCTCGATGGGCACCTCCCAGAGGGGGTGGTTGCGGTAGCCGCCGTTCTTCAGCACGTCGAAACCACGGTGCACAGCCATGACATCAGTCAGCCCCACCTGCCAGCAACGCTCGATGGCACCCATCCATAGGCGCACGTCGGGGCTGGGGGCGTTCTTCACCAGCACCGTCAGGTCCGTCCCTCGGAGGGATTCGGTTAATTCCTGTACCATGAAAGGATTAGCCGTGGTGCGGGCACCAATCCAGACGGCCTTGAGGCCATAGCGCATCACCTGCTCCACATGCTGGGGGGTGGCCACCTCACAGGCAAAGGGCAACGAGCGGCAACCCTCGTTCTTCAGTTCTTGTGAGAGGTCGGCAATCCAACCGAGGGCCTTCTCGCCCAGCCCCTCAAAGCCACCCGGGCGGGTGCGGGGTTTCCACACACCGCAGCGCACCATCGACACCTGCGGCATCGGCACCAGTGCCGACACCACAGTACGGAGCTGCTCGCGCGACTCCACACTACACGGTCCTGCTATTATAAGTGGCTTCTGTGCATCCATCAATCTTATAACGCAGAAAACCCCATTCTATTGCCTCCGCCGAAAAAATATCCCTCTCGGAACAAAGGCTGTTTCTATTGGGTAGAAACAAGCGGGGAGCCCCCACAATGGAGGCTCCCTGCTCATAGGATGTCAAATGGACGGTTATTTGCGCCTCTTTATACCAGCACTTTTTTGCCTTCATGAGGACAGGCTTCTCCGTAATAAATGCCTGTTTTTGGGTCAAAATGGACGTAAATATCATTACCATTCTTTAGATGTTTAAGATACCAATTGTTGAATTCAACAGAGTCTGTAGTCTTAATGATATCCACTTCTTTGGCTCCATTCTCATAAGCCGATAGTCTTGAGTAAAAAGTCTCGATAGCATTCGGGTCAGTTACCATGCTGATATTCACATATCCTTCCTGGTCGCTCATGTTCATCATGAAGATATGACCTTCGTACAAATGTGAGTAGACGTCAAGATAGTACATTACACTGTCGGTTTTGCAAATCGGGGCAATCATTGTTTCTGGACGGTTTCTACATCTGAGCACAAATTGATGCAAATCCTCCATACCGTTAGTGTCTGGAGCCTGTTCGGTCTTAGAACAAGAGGCGATGAATGCCATTCCTAATACAATGGCGATGCCAAACAAAAACTTTTTCATTGTTCGTTTTTTTTGTGTGTGTTTTAAACAATTCCTATTTTTTTCGTACTTTTGCAAATGCACTACCGGGAATTGCGACTATGCATTTTGCTGGTTGTGTGCTGTGCCTTCTGCGGTTTATTATGGGGACCGAGCAGAGGGCACTTTTTGATTTGGTCATTGCCTCACCATATTGCACCGAGAGTACATAACTCGTTTCCAATGGCAGGACTGAATAGATTACTTAGGCATATTTATTTTTGTTTATTTTTTCTACTTCTAAGCATAAATCGGTGCAGTTTGACTTGCTCCTCTGTCAGATATGACGAAAGTATTTTGGACTGATCCGCCTGGCTGAAAGGGAAAAAGATAGCAATGGTACGTTCGCTGCATCGACAGAATACAAAGCAATCGCCATCTCCCATTTCTTCCGATGTTGTCTCGATAAGCGTATTTCTATCGGCAAACCAGAACAATACATTTCCAGAATAATTGCTGCCACATAGTTGTTCCGAGGTTTTTCCCATTGTAGACAGCAGCGAGTCCCATTCCGCATTACTATATGCTTGGACGAGAATCGCATTGATGGTGAGGCTGGAGTCGACTTGCAAGTCTCTCACAAAAGCCACATTCCAGTTTTTGTGAGTGCCCAGACGTTCGGCCAAAGCCTCCTCTTGTCCTCTGGACACAAATGAGGACATAATCAGGAGGATGAATAGGATTGTGCGTACAGATTTCATGTCATTATAGATTTTTTTTATTTATAAGAAAGCCAGAAGCATACTCGTTACCATCTCCTCGTCGCAACGGTCTGAAATGCTACCCCCACTATAGCATACCATTCCTCCATTTTTGTGTTCCGCCTGATCCAAAGACGGTTTTTGTACTGTTTGCCATTCATGTTTCATCTCAACCAGTGCATACTGATGATCGCAGTTCTGCATGGTTTCCCTCTCCAATTCTAACTCGTGCTGTCCCGCCGATGCCGGCTGCGTATTCTCGTTTTCCTGACAGGGAAGAGGTTCAGCTTGGGCAGTCGTTAGTTCTGTCTTAGGAACTTCGGCAGTTCGTATTAGTGCGACTATTCCTGCGGCCATCAGCAGGACCATACAGGCAGCTGCCATCCATCTCAGTCTGTGACCATGCCCCAATGTAGAGGGGTCTTGACTAGACGATACCTGCATCTGAAGATAAGTCGGGTTGGTTTGTCGAGGCTGGGAAATTACATTATCCACTAACTCTTTAGTTATCAATTTAATTTCAACAGGTCGCCGGCCTGTTTGCTTCCATAGTTGCCTTATTCTAGGCAGCGTTATTGTTTTCATTCTTCTTCTCATAACCTGGGCATTAATATAGTTCCTTTGATATTTTCTTAATTCGCAGTTTGACTTCTCTAATACGGTATTGCAGTTTTCTTAGGCTTATGCCAAGTCTTTGCGCCATTTGCGCATGAGGAATGTCTGCTGTGTAGAGTTCCACTATTCGGTAGTCATCGGCATCCAGTTTGCTCAGTACCTCTGCTATGCGCTCAAGCTCTTCTGCTGTTTCGTCATCTGGATTTGGCAAGGTATCTTTCAAGCTATCGTCGAACGGCACCATCCTGAGGCCGTTTTTATACTCGTGAGACTTTAAATAATTGCAGCCAACCTGCCGTGCAGCGTTGGGACACCATCGCTCCCATTGTCGTTCATCCTCGTCGGCATGTTCCTGCATATAGTCCCACAGGCGTAGCAAGATGTATTGAATCAGTTCCTTCTGGTGGTACTCGTCCCATGGGAAGAACTGTCGGCACACCGCTTCCAGCCCCTCCCGCTGGCGCTCCACCAGTTGGGTAAACCTGAGTTTCAAGTCGTCTAATTCTGCCTTTTCTCTTGCCATATTGTGTGTCTGCTATACTTTGTATTGTTAATTGCAAAAGAGCTTCTTTTCATCCTTCGCAATAATATATACAATGTTGCATTCTCGAAAGTGCAAAAAAATCCGTATTAACCATCCACGCCAGCAAGAACAATGCCATCAATTTGTGGATTCGTCTCCACGAATTAGGCAACTTTTGTGGATTTCAATGTTGAATATATACGCTCCTTCACCGAGGTAAGGTTATCACTCTCTAAAGGAAACTTCTATTAATCACCCCATCGGGGTGAGATATGAATAACGCCGTACGTAGTGCGGTGATTATCTGAGGCAAACAGATGCGTCCCGATAAGGACGCGACACGAAAACAAATAAATAGAACCCACCTAAAGTCCAGTCAAAAGACAGACCAAAGTTTGAAAGACTGACAGAAGGAATACACATCTAGCCCAATGGCAACGCCATGGGCAAATCAATGAGACTCAAATAACGCCCTGTGAGGGAAAAGACCCTTATTCATTTTTATAGTCCACCTATCTATTTCAACCTACAAGAAAGAGGGCTGGCGGGGTAGCGCACTGCCGTGCGCGCCCCCGCCAGCCCTCTTTTCCCCTGCCCGTATGGGGCAAGGGTTAGTTCTGACGCACAGCACGGACAGTGATCCCGAAGCTGCGGGGGGCGAAGTTGTCGCTCATGACCTGGTAGTCCAAAATGAAGGAGAAGCCCCACGTGCGGTCCGGGTAGTCCGAGTTGAGCGAACTCGACCAGTAGTCGCCGTCGATCCCGTAGCCGTCGATCCCGTCGTCGTCGAGCGAACTGTCCCCGCGAAAGCCGGCGGCGGGAAGAAAGAGACTGTTACCATTGGAGCCGGTGAAGCGGAGACCGTTCACGCCGTTCTGCGTTGTCCACTGGCTGGTGGTGTGGTCCATCAGCTCCTGCCACTCTTCCTTTGTTGGGGTACGACCGCCGTAGTTGGCGGAGGCGGCATCGTCGCCAGGCTGTAGGGTGGTCAGGTTGTCGGTGAAGCCATTGTAGCCATAACTCGAACGGCTGCAATATTTGGTTAGCTGGTCATAGTCCCCGTTGCAGTAACGGTAGGTACTCCAGTCGTAAATGCTCTTGGGGCTGGTCTCGCCCCAGGCAAAGTAGTCGCCATAGTCTTCCGGCGAGGTGGCACCCACGTTGCGCGTGGCCCACAGCAGGCCGCTGGGCAGGCCGAGGTCAACCCAATCGTCCATTTTGCATTCGGTCACTTGCATATTTGATTTCTCTCCTGTTTCCTGCCCATACCACGCACAAAATGAGATGTCGTTTGGATATCGTATAAGATAATATATCCTCATGGCCAGATTTGCAGAACCCTCTGTAGCATTGTACCATGTTAATATTTTATCCACACCTATCTCCAGTACTTTCTTCGACCATGCTTTTTTTGTGACATCTGCCACCAGTGTCACGCCTGCCGTACTAATATATTCTTTTAGCTTACCCTTAATATAAGACAATGATTCTTCTGCTATACTCTCTGCACAGGCACGCATGCGATTATCATTATCAGCCTGTACTCCCGCAGCTACAGCATTTGCTATTATACTACCCGCTGTCGTTGCTATTTCGTGACTCCAATCATCAGGCAGTTTAAAAGAAATAATATTCAACAGGTCACCCAACATGTGTGCACCAATGTCCACAACCGCCCGTGCATCATACAAGTTAGTCAGTTCTATTGTATTATTTTCATCCTCAGTCAATGACACTTCCACCCTCTCTCCATGAAAGGCATCCGGGTTCCGCCATAACAGATTCCATGCAGCACCAACAAGACTATAGCTGCTAATAGTGGGCAGAACAAGTCTCTTTTCATCACCTGATTCTGTGGTAATTGTGCCGTAATAGGTTGGAACAAGGGAATAATTGCTGAGATAAAATTTCCCCTTCGACGGGTCAATCCATTCAAAGCGTAATGGACGGTAATCCGCCCATGGCATTGGGTCTCCATCTTTTGAGCCCATCACACTATCTGGTTCTGTGCCAAGCAATTCGTCAAACACCGATTCTATACTTCGCATCAACTGACTATTGTTTGTATCGAAAAGGTTGTTACCCATGTCAATCTGTGTCCCCACCAATGCCTCAAAGGTTTGGAACGATTGTAACTGCTCAATGACTGTAGTCATACTAGTAAAATCAGAGTCACCCACCATAGCCACATAAGGGTTGCACGTCACCATAGCCAGCGCTGTTGTATGCTTGTTTATCACTATACTTTGTCCTTCGGACACTACCCCACGATATAGCATACGGACATTGTAGTCCTCATCAGCCACAATAAACAGTTGCGGCATATCACTTACCTGCACCATTAGTTGAGAAGAGTCTGACGAAAGCGAATAACCACTTCCCATAGTCATTACCGACAATCCGTTTCTATCCGTACCTTGCAAATCAACGGTGCAACTAATCGGCACCGACTTAACATCATTGTCGTTATCTTTTTCACATCCTGCAACTAAGAATGTTGCGACAATTAGTAACATGGTCGCAAAGACTTTTCCCAAAGCACCTAATCTTCTTTTCTTATTACCCATAATATTTTACCCTATTTCCGTGTCGGGTGCAACTATTTGATGGCGGTGATTCCCGGAACGCCATGGTAATGTTGGGTTTTGTTTATAGGGTATATAAAAAAGAAGCGCGGGAATCTGCTACTTTGCTTATCCCGCTCATGAGGCTCTCGCATTGCCCTTACTACAGAATAAGCAATGCCGAAGCCCACGCGTATCGTATACAGCATAAAACTATATACAAACCATGGACGTAGTACATTGCGTTATTGCGGTAGTAAATTTGAATTTGCGAGATTCATGAGCCGCAGATAAAACGCCGTTACAACGTCTTTCTTATATGTCCTGTCGCCCACCCCTGACCCTTGCGGGCTTCGGGGTGTTTGACGGTGCAAAATTACATAAAAAAATTGAATTGGCTACAATTATTTTTCAGTACTGGGGCCAGCCTGTAGCCAAACAGCTGAAATACAAAAAAAATCCCTGCCGGAAAGGCAGGGACCTACTCATTTATCAAAATAATAACCTAATCAAAACTATTCAGCTGCATCGGGGATGACGCTGACATAGGAGCGGTCTTCACGACCTCTCTTGAACTGGACGGTACCGTCAACCAGGGCATAGAGGGTATGGTCCTTGCCCATGCCGACGTTCTGACCGGGATTGTGGACGGTGCCACGCTGACGGATGATGATGTTACCGGCGACACAATGCTGACCGCCAAAGATTTTAACGCCTAAGCGTTTGCTTTCGGATTCACGACCGTTACTGGAACTACCGACACCTTTTTTGTGAGCCATAATATAATGTTTTTAAAAGGTTTTACACTACTTGAATTAATTGATGCTATCGATTTTGATCTGGGTCAGATAGTCACGGTGGCCGTTCATCTTCTGGAAGCCTTTGCGACGGATTTTCTTGAACACCAGCACCTTGTCGCCTTTAAGATGGCGGAGAACGGTGGCCTTTACGTTTGCACCAGCGATGTAGGGTTTGCCAACCTCTACGTTGCCGTCATTGTCTTTAAGCATCACGGTGTCAAAAGTGACTTCGCTGCCCTCTTCGTTGTGAAGGCGGTTGACGAAGACCTTCTGATCTTGAGCGACCTTGAATTGCTTGCCTGCGATTTCTACAATTGCGTACATTTTCTTAATATGTTTAATTTTAATGTTTTATTCCACTATTTGGGGCCTTTTATGCCCACAAAACGGATTGCAAAGATACAACTTTTTTTTGGATTGGCAAACTTTTTTCTACTTATCTGCTTTATTTCTTGCAAATTTACGCCTCTTCTTTGACTTTTTCCTCACACATTGCGCCTCTCACCAGACACGTCACCAATGATGTCGCTAAATATGCCGTATGCCGGGATGAAACCGAGGCCTTAGGCAATGGGGTGGTTCGACTCTATCTTGAAAACAATCACCATGGCCACAAAAAGCAGCACGAAGATGAGTAAGACCCAAACATGGATAAAATAATGCAGTTTGGCCCGCCTGCGGTCAGCAGGGGAAAGCCGGGGAGATGTGAATAGGCCTTTCAACGACATGGAGACAAATAGATTTCCCTGGTCGGCGGACGGTATGCCATATTTCCGCAACAGCCTCCTAGAAAGATAGTCAGAGACGACATTGGCAACAAAGGCTACGACAAAGTAGCAGATGTTTACTATGAACAGGACCTTGGTTACCATAGGTCAGCTGGATGAAGCATGTGGCCAAGGGGTCTATCGTTTGAGGCGGTAGACCACTTCGCGAGAGTTCTGGCAGGCATCGGTGAGGAAGATGCGGAGTTCAAGGCTGGAGACTGATGAGGGGACCTGGGCCAGGTTGATGCTGAGGGTGGCACTCTTGCCATCGAATTCGCCCAGCACCCACTCACCGTTAATGAAACAGCGATATTCGACCACCCCCGAGAGGTTGTCGCCCATTTTCATGTTCAGCACTCGGCCTACCTTCTTGCCTTCTTTGAAGTTAAGGGGTTTGACGTAGGGGGCGGTGGTGTCGCTCATGACCACAAAATTGCCAAAGGCCCGCACACTGGCTTCGAGCCAGCGGCCGGGTTTGCCCTCGATGCGGCGCTCGATGAGACGGGTGGGGAGGGCTGTGGGCTTGTCGCCTTTGAGCTGACAGAGAACCAATTGCTCAGGCTCATAACCGATGACCACGGGGACTCGGAGAGTCCAAGTGCGGTGAGGCGGGTAGGGGCTGCGGAAGGGCTTGACGGTGTAGATAGGCGAGATATAGCGGCGGTCGTTCAGAAGGCCATGGGTGAGGATGTCGTCATAATAGACCATGCCGGCGGGCATTTCAATCTGATAGTCGCCCCGATAGACTTGCAGAGGCCAACGGACGGTGAGGCTGTCGGCAAGGAGATGATAAGAGGGGTGCTCAGGCACTTCATGCATGGGGACGAGGGTCTCGAAATGGTTGCGGACATAAAGACGGCGGACAGCCTGATTGCCGTTGTAGTCGGAGACAACGATGGTGATTCTGTGAAGAGTGGTGTCGCTGTCGATGAAACCGATGCTGCCGTCGCCAAAGGTGCGGGCATATTTGGTGGGGTCGCCGGGGAGGCGGCGTGTGAGTATATAAGGCTGACGGGTGGCGGTGTAGTGATTCCAGTCGAGCTGGGCATTGATGGCACGGGTGTCGCCGTAAGTAATCTTGTCAACACAGTATTGAAAGAAGGGGGCGCCGTCGACCCAAATGTCGATGCGCTCATAGCCATTGTTCATCGTTGACCCTTCAGAACGGTCGGAGGCATAGACACCCACATAGAACCGCCCCAGGACGGGCAGTGGATTGTCTTCGGTGCCGAGGGCACCGCGCCTGCCACTAAGGTCAACCTGATAGGGAGTCTTGGCTCGGTTGAGACGGGTGTTTTTGTCTACCGGCAGCAGACGGATGCCTTTAATAGTAGGTGCAATAGTATCGTCGAGGGTGACTCCGTAGGCCAGTGGGTTGAGGGATTGCTGGGTGCGGGTGTTGCGCACTTCGTAGTGGAGGTGAGGGCCACCGCTCATGCCGCTGTTGCCGGCATAGGCAATAAGTTCTCCCCGCTTGACAGGCAGGAGCCCCTCGGGAACGGTGGTGTCGAAGGCATAGCACTGATGGGCACGCTGGTAGGACAGGACATATTCGGCGATGGCACCATGATAACCGTCGAGATGGAGATATACGGTGGTGATGTTTCCCTTATGGTTGATGTAGAGCATCTTGCCACCATCGTAGGCGGAGATGCGCAGACGGCTGACATAGCCGTCGGCAGGGGCGTAGACCGGGGTGCCCACGCCTTCGTCGCCCCCAACGCGCAGGTCGATGCCACTATGGAAGTGATTGGTACGGATTTCGGCAAAAGTGCCGGACGGGGCTGCCGGAAGCCGCAGGGGAAGGTCTAACTTGGGCGGCTCGAAAGACTGGGCATGCAAGATGTTGCATAGTAAGATGACCAAGAGTAGGAACGATGTCATGTATCTTTTCATAATCGTGATAAAGGGAAACGGATGTGTGTCTGTTTGTTTTTCTGAGCTATAAAGGGTAGGAAATCAGTCCATCAGTTCGCGGGCAGTCTGCAGGGCGGCCTGAGTGGGTGGGTTGGAGGAGAGCATGACGGCTATTTCGGTCACGCGCTGGTCGGGGTCAAGCTGGCGAATGCGCGAGATGGTACGGTCGCCTTCGAGGGCCTTGGCCACCTTGAGGTGTTGGCGGGCCTTGGCGGCAATTTGAGGCAGATGGGAGATGGCGATAACCTGCATATGCTGGGCCATGCGGCGCATGATTTCGCCAACCGCAACGGAGATGTCGCCCGAGACACCACTGTCAATCTCATCGAAAATGATGGTGGGCAGGAGGCTGCGCTGGGTGACAACGGACTTGACTGCCAACATGAGACGCGAAAGCTCACCGCCAGAAGCCACCTCGGCCAGCGGCCGGAGAGTGCCCCCCTGGTTGGCGTTGAAAAGCAGGCGGACATTGTCATGTCCCAATGAATTGAAGTCGGCAGCAGCGGTGATTTCCACTACGATTTTGGCTGAGGCCATACCTACTTGTGCCAGAACGGGAAGGAGCTGCTTTTCCAACTGGCGGGCGGCTTTGGTTCGGGCAGCGGTGACCTTGTCGGCTGCCTGCTGCATCTGAGCAAAGACATTATCAACCTGCTCCATAACTTGGCGGATGCGGTCGTCAAGGCCTTCAGCGGCCTGCAATTGCAGGTCGAGCTGCTGCTGTATGTCGAGGAGGGCGGGGACAGAGTCAACACCATGTTTTTTCTCCAACCGATAGATTAGGTCGAGACGCTCACTGACCTGCTGCTGCCGCTGGGGAGAGAACTGAAGGCGGTCGTCGAGGGAGGCAACGTCGGAGAGAATGTCTTGCAACTCGATGAGGGTGGAGTCGAGGCGTTGATGGAGGGTCTGTATGTCGGCATGGAAAGAGGTGACATGGGCCAAAGCGGCGCGGGCAGTCACCAAGCGGGCAACGGCGCTGTCGTCACTATCGCCACTGCCATCGCAGACAGCAGCCACAGTGCCCAGAGCCTCTTTGATGGCCCCTGTGTGCTCCAAGAGGTGCGCCTCCTCTTCCAGTTCCTGCTGCTCATCGGGCTGGAGATTGGCCGTGTGGAGCTCATCGAAAAGGAATCGGTTGTAGTCAAGCACCTTGTTGTTCTCGGCATCCTGGGCGGTGAGTTGCTCAAGCTGCCGTTTCAGCGAGCCATACTGACGGTAAAGGTTCTGGTATTTGGCCAAGAGCGTACCATCGGAGAAAGAGTCGAGAAGTTGCGTTTGGAAGAGACTTTCGGTGAGGGTGAGGGTCTGATACTGCGAATGAATGTCAAGAATATGAGGACCTAGTTCTTTGAGGAACTGGAGATTGGCGGGGGAGTCGTTGACGAAGGCACGGCTTTTGGCCGACGGGAGAATTTCGCGGCGTAGGATGAGGTGGTCGTCGTAGTCGGCATCGTACTGCTCAAAAAAGGGTTGCAAGCCAAGGCCAGAGATGTCGAAGGAGGCTTCGACCACACATTTACGCTCCTTGTCGGAGAGCACCTGCGTATCGGCTCGCTGGCCGAGGAGAAGGCCCAAGGCTCCCAAAAGAATAGACTTGCCGGCACCAGTCTCGCCTGTGATGACCACCAATCCAGCATCAAATGTAATATCGGTCTGCTGGATGAGTGCGTAATTTTCGATATGGAGTGTTTTGAGCATGACTATTTTAGCATAACGTTGTAAGATATAATTATTGGGGACAACCCATCTGGTTGCTCGGAACCGAGACATTGTGGTGCCTTAATTCTCTTTGTAATATTTCGACAGTTATTTTTTTTGACATAACGAAATTTACATCAGCATAGGTTCTATACGGAGTAGGGCTGCGTGGAGAGCATCTATGTCGGCGGTGGTGGTGTAGCAGGCAAAGGAGGCGCGGACGGTGCCGGGAATGCCATAGCGGTCCATGATGGGCTGGGTGCAATGGTGGCCAGTGCGGACGGCAACACCGAGTTTGTCAAGCAACGTGCCCACATCGTAGGGGTGGGCATTGCCCAGAAGGAAGGAGATAACGCCTACCTTGCCGGGGGCAGTGCCGAAGAATCGGATGTTGGGTACAGTGGCCAGACGGTCCATGGCGTAGGACATGAGTTGCTCTTCGTGGCGGACGATGGAGTCCATGCCTCGGCTTTGGATAAAGTCGATGGCGGCTCCCAGACCTAACACGTCGCCCACCGAGGGTGTGCCGGCCTCAAACTTATAGGGCAGTTCGTTGTAGGTGGTCTTCTCGAAGGTGACATCCTTTATCATCTCTCCCCCACCCTGATATGGTGGCAGCTGGTTGAGAAGCTCCTCGCGGCCATACAAGACACCGACCCCCATGGGGGCATACATTTTGTGGCCGGAGAAGCAGTAGAAGTCGCAACCTAGGTCCTGCACGTCGACCGGCATGTGTGCGATGGCTTGGGCTCCGTCGATAAGGACTGGAACGTTGTGGCCATGGGCTATGCCGACTATCTCTTTGACAGGGTTGACGGTGCCAAGGGTATTGGAGACATGGTTAACGGCTACAAGTCGTGTGCGAGTGGAAAAAAGAGAACGGTAGACTTCAAGGTCGAGTACCCCTTCGTCGGAGAAAGGAATGACCCGAAGGCGGGCACCCACCTGCTCGCAGGCCAACTGCCAAGGGACGATGTTGGAGTGGTGCTCCATGCCGGAGACAATGACCTCGTCGCCCTCATGCAGGAACTGGCGGCCAAAAGTGGCGGCCACAAGGTTGATGCTCTCGGTGGTGCCACGGGTGAAGACAATCTCTTTGTTGGAGGCGGCATGGATGAACTGTTGCACTTGCTGGCGGACCGCCTCATAGCGTTCTGTGGCCTGGGTGGCCAGGTAGTGAGTGCCACGATGTATGTTACTGTTGAGGGTAAGGTAGTAATTGGTGAGGGCCTCAATCACCTGCTGAGGCTTTTGGGTGGTGGCGGCGTTGTCGAGATAGACCAGCGGATGGCCGTAGACCTGAGTATCGAGAATGGGAAAATCCATAGCACTAAATCTGTTTATACTTGATATACATGACTGCCAAAAAGATGAGGATGAGGGCAAGGAAAATATAGAAAGCCCAACTACAGCCTGGTTTGGGCAGCGGACGATCCTTACGGTTGAAAATCCGGGCAAACTTGATTTTATTATCAATCTCTTCTGGGGATTGTTCAGGGCGGTCGAAATCGTACATACTGTCAATTGTTTCGGAGGAATGACTTCAATGGTGCTTATGCGTTGGGGCTGGAAGACTTGCGCTTGCGAATAAGGGCACGGACCACCAGGAAGGCAACGGCAGCACAGAAGAGGACGATGATGATGACGGAGAGTTCATGGCTGTAGCGCTCGATGACAGAGGGGTCGGCTGCTTTGTAAGCCAGATAGCCCAGTAGGGCAAGGATGCAGTTCCATATCGCTGCCCCAAGAAAGGTGAAGAGGGAAAAGGCGGCAATGTTCATCTTGGAGAGGCCGGCAGGGATAGAAATAAGCTGACGGATGACAGGGATAAGGCGTCCCACAAGGGTTGAGACATTGCCATGCTGGTTGAAATACTCTTCGGCACGCTGCACTTTCTCCTTCGAAAGGCGCAGAAGGTGGCCCACTTTGCTGTCGGCGAAAGCATAGATGATGGGGCGGCCCAACCAATATGAAAGGAAATAGTTAATGTACGCACCCAACATGGCTCCCAAGGTGCCTATAAGCACAATCAACCATATCTCCATGCCTCCCTTTGTGTCGGGGTTGCTGGCCACGTAGACGGCTGGCGAGATAACCACCTCTGAGGGGAAAGGAATAAATGAACTCTCCAAGGTCATGAGCAAACCCACGGCAGAATAGTTCATGTGGGCATCGTACCAAGTGAGCAGGTCGGCCACAAAACCAGAGGAACTGCTGTCGGTGCCGCGCACCTGTTCGGCAATATTGCTGCCACTGCTTGGGGCATTGGTCTGGGCAAAGGACAACTGCGTGGCGAGAAGTGCCAGCAAGAGAAAGCATACTTTTTTATTCATAAGCATCGGATTTCGTATTGGGTTTCTTAAAAGAATTGATGTAATTGACAATCTCTATGTCATTAGAAAACTCTGGGTAATAGGAATAAAGCGAGGGGTAGAGCGAACCAAATTCAACAGCGTCCTCTCTCAAAAGGGCGAAAAGGCGGTTGCGGTGCCCCAGCTTATAGTAGCAATAGAGAAGATTGGTGTCAAAAGCAAAACGGTCGGTGGCATCAGCACGGGAGCTTTCCAGTAAGGCACAGGCCTCAGCATAACGCTGTGTCCTGACATAGAGACGTACAAGCCTAAGCCAATGGATGTCGTTGTCAGGTTCAAGGTCAATAGCTCGGCGGTAATAACCTGCGGCCTCATCAATATAGCCAAGCATCTCGCTACAATAGCCCAAATCATCCCAGGCCGAACTATAGGAGGGGTCTTCCTTCAAGGCATCGTGATAATAGGTAGAAGCGGTGTGGTAATTGCACTGCTGAAGGTAAATGTGCCCGATTAGGTAGAGGATATGTGGGCGGTCAGAGGTGTAGTCTAAGGAATCTCGCAAAGCCTGCACGGCACGAGCCGTATTGCCCAGATGGTTGTAGCACTCTGAAAGGCCCAAGTAGGCCTGTACAAAAGTCTTGTCAATGGCAATGGCATATTCAAAGGCATCGGTAGCTTTCTCGAAGAGCGAAAGCCAGCTGTATACAATTCCGAGACAATACCACCCGTTTTTAGAAAATGGATGGTCGGCCACCAGCTGCGAGAAGAAGGCCTGGGCTTTGTGGTCGAAACCCTGATGGTCCCAAAGGCAGGCAAGGTTGTAGAGTGAACGGCTCTCGTCGGGATTAATGGCAATGGACTTACGGTAGTATGAGATAGCCTCGTTGGTTTTGCCCAGTCTATAATATTCATCGCCGATATTGCCATAGACCATGTCGAGCTGATAGCCATCAGAAGCAGTCTTGAGATAGTAGCTTATCGCCTTATCGCCTTGGTTAGTGAGGCTGTAGAGGGTGGCCAGGGCATAAAAGACATCGGTATTGTCGGGCTCGGTACGTTCCAACCGCTTCAAGATAGCCAAAGCCTGCGGATACTGCCCTTGAATGCCAAGGAGATGGGCACGACGCAAACGAATCTCATTGCTTGTCGGAAAGAGCTGTTCGCCCAAAAGCACCGCCGACTCAAGCCCCTCCACATCATAGACCTCTAGGTAGTAGTCGGCTATGACTTCAATCTGCTCCACATCGAAATAGGCACCACCACTCTCCCGCTGCTTCTCAAAATCGAGAACCAGTTCGCGTACATCTTGTTCAAAATTCTTAAATCGGTCTAAATTCATTTAAAAGCTAAATCTAACAGTTATGCCACCTTTGGTGGTGGAGTTGGGATAAGAGTTGGAGATATAGGGGGTGTTGATATTCGTCTGGAAGAAAGCACGAAGGGTAAGTGATGAGGAAAGTGCGTATTCGGCCGAGATATCAGCCATCCACACTTCACTGCCTGACGACACCTGGCTGACATTCTGGTTGATTTTACGAATGCTTGTCTTGTTGCTGTTGTAGGTGAGGTTCAGTTGAAGGACGATATCGCTCTTCAGGTGGTGGGTCTCGTCCGCCACCTTGATATCGACAGCCACGTCCTTGAAGCGATAGCCACCGCCAAAGGTGACACCGTTGCGGGTGGTCTCGGTCAGTTGGTTGTTGGAGAAACTGAGGCTGAGCGTGCGGTTTTTCTGGATGGAGAAATTGAGCTGGACACTGTTGGTCATGCTCATGGCAAAGCGGATGAGTGGATTGAACTGCTCGGTAATCTGCACCCCCTCCATGCTGACCGGAGCAATGAAGTCTCCGTTGGTGTTGAAGACGGTCTCATGGCCATAGTCATAATTATCCAAGCCCGAAATAGCAGCATCGGTGTAGTAGCTACCAATCGAATAGGTGGAAGTATATTTATGTGAGATGGAAATGTTGGTAAACCATTTCTTGAGGGCTTGAATTTTGTTGAGGCCGTTATAGTTGATAGACCAATTGGGCAGTGGCATGGCCAGGAAAGGCGAGAAGCCATAACTTCCGGCATCCTTGCCCAGATAAGTGGCCAGGAAGCTTGTGAGGAGCACCGATTGCTGATTGGGGCCATAGCCGTAGCGATAGTACTGACCACTCATAGTGTCCATCACCTGCTGGTCAGTGAGCGGGTCGGGATTGAGATTGGCCAATCGGTCCGAGACCACATGGCGGTTATCAAGAAAGGTGGCAAAGAGGGTGCTGTCGTCACTGAAAGAAGTAGCCCAACTCCATGTGGTGGTGGAGTAGGAACCCGACATGATGTAGGAAAGCGGCCCTTGCACCTGGTCCCAGTCTGAGAGGTACTTGTAGTAATACTCATCACGCGATTGGTAACTCTGCGTGGCGTTTATGTCAATCTTGAAATCACGGATGGGCTCCACCGATGCCTGCATAGTAATCATTCGGTTAAGTGTGTTGGAATGGGAGCTGTTCATCAGTGGGTCCCTTGAAAGCAGGTCGTCCCGCCTGAGCCGCTCCACGAGGCCGTCGTTATACCCCAACACAAATGACGGCCATGGAGCCCATCCGTTGGTTGGGTCCATACCGAAGATGCTGGCTGTGCCCATATAGCCAGGCAGAATAGAGCCTGTAGAATTGCTGTACTGTATGCCGAAGGTCTTGAGCATGGTGACGAAACGGATGCCGAAATTGGCTATATTGGTAAGCGTCTCGGCCAATTGGGCTCGGCGCACCGAGTCGGGATTATTGGCTCGCGCTATGGAGTCCTGCACCATCTTTTCGCGTTCTTTCTTGGTCATACGCTTGGGGTCCTTGGACTGTACCTGAGGTTTCTGCTTATAGGCGTTCTTGATAAAGGTGAACCGATTATAGAGCGTCTGCATCTGTCCAGAGACCGAAGCCTGCAACTGACCCGTAGTGTTAAGGGTGGAGCCCTGTGAGGCCAATGCCTGAGTGGTACCGAAAAAGTTATAGGTCGAACGGTATGTGATGGGCACCCGCAAGAAATCGAGATATGGCAGTTTGGCAATGGGAACATCCCACGTGAGACTAACCGTCTGCTGGTAATTCTGCATCGTACCACCTTTGGAGAGGGCGCTCCAAATGCTGTCGCGGTTCTCTCGGCTATCGACACGGCCGACAGGCTCGTCTATGCGGGCATTGGCCGAGGCATTGTACTGGAGATGGATGCTGCGGCTGAGGTCATACTGCAAGCCGTAGTCACGACGCCAGGTGAACTGCTTAAAATAGGTGGGCTTGATGATTACCAACGCCGCGCCCTTATTGCGGAGGAGGGTCTCCTCGTAGTTGCGGAAAATCTCAGTGCTGAACGAGAGGGACTTGGGTTTATAATACAGGTTGAAATCTTTGATAAACTTGCCGTTCCTGCTATTGATAAACTTAGAACTGGACTTGGCAAAGGGAGCGAACAACCCAGGGTCCTGAGGAGTGTAGGCATAGGTGAAGCCTCCTCGGTGGAGGTCTTTGTTGTAGTATTCGATTTCATCGTCCGACGACCGCTCACGAGAGTAGGCATAAGAGAAAGTGAAATTCTCAATGTCGAAGAAATGGGGTTTCAAAGCGCTCTTGCCGGTTCGCTCCTTGCGCATATTGGTAAGGGTGAGGTTGGTGGTGGTCTTGCGTTTCTGTGTCATTTGGCGCACACTGTCGCGCTCGGCATCGGTCTGATAGGTTTGGAGGTCAGTCCTCAGGCGCACATCCGGGTCCAGAGGGTTGTATTCAGGCGACCCTATCTGTTTGTTCCAATCGAGATAGAAAGGCATACGGATGCCCCACTGCTCGGGGAAAAACTTGCCCAGCTCCATGTCAAGGGTTGACTGCATCTGAAGGGTGTTGACCAACTCAAGCTTGGTGGGATTGTCTTCCAGATTACCGAAACCGGCCGAAGTATATGAACCATAAAGCGAGAGGTTGCCTAGGTCTGCCAGATTGGTACGGGCCAATGCCATGGCGGCCACACCACCCCGGTTGTTGAAATCGGCCAATCGCAACTCGTTGACCCACACAATACACGACTTGGGCAACATATTGTTGCCGTCGTCAAGGGTCTCCTTTTTGGGATTGCGAACACCGACCATGATAACCTTCACTTTGCCCAGATTGGGGGTACCCAGCACAGTGTATTTGCGCCCATCCACATATTCGCTGTATATCAGCTGACTGTTGTAGTTGAGGTCGCCGCTGCGTATCAGACGGTTGCGGTTGGTCTTGATGTCCACCAATTTGGTGAGGTCTATCTCCACATTGTTCTCGGCAGGCCAGATGGCATAGCGGTCATCTTTCCCCACCCCCCAGGGTGTAAACTGCAGGGGGACTTCGTATTCGTAGTAATTGTTGGTATAGTCACTGCCCAGTCGGACAAAGAGCATCAGGTCGCCATCATCTATGGGGTCCGACTCCGATTTCTTCTCGGCATGGACAAACATCTTCACCTTGCCGTAGTTGCGAAGGTCGTAGGATGTGCTGCGATAAACTGCGCGGGCATCGCCCGAGGCCAAATCCGTAATGTCCAGCGAGAGGGCCTGCTCGTTGAGCTGTGTGGAGGTGCTGGAGGTGCTGTACCATTGCTCGCGTTCAATGCCGGGGGGCAGGACATAGGGGACCGGGTAGCGGCTACCGTTTTCCTCTATGCTGACGGTGCTGATGCTGAACGAGGTGTTGGCACCGGTGCCGGTGGAATAGTCGCCCGGCTGAAGGAGGTCCTCAGTGTATTTGCGCCAAGTGGCATATACCAACTCAAGGGTGGCAAAACGAAGATAGATAGGCTCCTCGAAGTCCTTGAGGAACATTCGCATAAAGCGGATAGACTGAAATCCATTGAGTTTGCCTATCACCTGGTCGTACTCGCGTACAGGAATGCGGAACTGATACCACTTGCATGATGTGGTAGTGCCATTCGGAAGCGGCACATTCAGAGCCTCCTGGATGTCAACAATATGGTTCTCGCCTATCACCATCTTGGCGGGGTCCAACTCTATCATGTACTGGTAATAATTCTCACCCTCGCTGAGGGTGTTGTCCTTGTTGATATCCTCCACATTGGGATAGGCCGAAGCAGCCGTGGGATAGCCCTCGGGGTTGTCGGCATCGACATGTGAGTTGCCCTCGGGGTTATTGTAATACTTGTAGCGCTCGACAATCTTGAGGTTCTGCTGGTCATAGTCGGAACCGCGATAATAGTGGAAATCGTCACCCGAAGGGTCGTTCAATGCCATCTGATAGGCCTGAGAACTGGTGCCGAACAGGAGGGCAACACTGTCGACGTAGTCGGCAAAGAAGGTCTGCTCGTCGGTACTGCCAAAGGTGCTGCTCAATCCATCGTAACCGATGTCCTGATACTTGCGTGACGACTCGTCGTTGTCGAAAGCGTTGACAATGGGTTGGGTGTTGGGCACTCGTCCCCAAATGGTGGTGTCGACCCCGGTGATGTTGTTGGGATTGGTCGGAAGGCCGTTCTCAAAACTCTTACGCCCGTCACGAAGTATGTCCTCGCTGATGTCGCCAAGGTTGATATAGAGTTTGCCGCCCGTGTGTTCCGGATTCTCTATAAAAGGATCCATGAGCCAGAACTCAAGCGTCTCAATGTTGTGGGTCTCAAAATCGGTATAGTCCAACTCTCGCATAATACCGCCCCAACGACTCTTGGGGTCGGCCAATTTGCCTTCCGAGGTGAGGCCGGCACTGAAAGCACTGGGCGCAAGGTCAAAGTTGTAGGGGCCTCGTTCCTCGGGGTAGTACGAAAGGTTCAGCTCGAAGATATAGTTGTAGCTGCCCTTCACCAACTCCTTGTTGGGAAACACTTCTGTCTCAAGAATTCGGCGCGCATAAGGGAGCGAGCGGTCATCAGCGGTGATGTTGCTTGGGCTGCTGTTGTCATAAAAGCTCTGGTCGATGCGATACCAAGACAGTTTGGCCCGGTTGAACCCGTAAGCCCTGCCCGTACCCAGACGGGTCTCAGGAAACTGTGGCAGCGAGATTTGATAATCCTGTGGCGTACTGGCCAAGTGCCAGTAGGTGATGCCCTTGAGGTCGATGCTGCTCTCCGCCCCCTCAAAGTCGTCAATATAGGTCACCGTGCCTTCGGAACTGCCCGTGGAGGAAAGGCCGGGGATGAGTTGGGCAAATTCGCCCTTGAAGGTAAGGGTGGACGGGGCCTTGGTGTCGATACCTGGGAGCAGGTCAACAAATTTTGTAATGAATGGGGCATCGTGACGGTAACTGATGTCAAATCCCCATATACTATTGCTGGTAGGCTCCTCGCCAAAGTTGTTTTTCTGTGTCAGGGGCTTCTCGGCAAGATTCATGAAAGTGGCTCCCACGTTGAAGTCGGGCTGTATCTCGTAATTGAGATGGGTGCCCACCATAGTCTTGGTGGTCATGCTGAAAGAATTGTCTTCGCAGCTCACGCTGATGGGGGTGCCGCTGGAGAGGATGCTCTCATTGATGATGCGCACCGTGCCCATAGAGTAGTCAACCGTATAGTCTACATTCTCTATCAGGGGCACGCCTCCCGCCGTGACGGTCACCGAACCCTGCGATACACTGTAGCCCAACGATATTTCGCCACTGACAGTGCTGGAGTAGTAGCCCTCCAGATAGAACTTATTCTTGTCGGCATACTGCTGAGCCAAGGCCCGTGTCATGGTGTAGAGGGAGTCAAAACAAAACTGCTTGGCATACTCGTCGTTGCCCAAGATCTGGCGCAAGTCTTTGCCGAAAGGCTCCACAAAGGGGAAGAAAATGCGGCCCGTGCTGGCCTGAATGGTACCGCCTTTGAAGGCTGCGCTGTCAAACCAGTCGAAGACTCCGTCGGCATAATAATAGTTCTGCGAAGCGTCCATGCGGTCCAATCCGAAGAGCTCAATCAGGGGAATGCCCTCTTTGGGGCCGTCGGTGAAATAACCTATTCCCACACCGCCTTCCTTACTCTCATAGAGTATATTCAGGCGGAAATTGTCACGCCCCAACTGTGTGCTCTTCAAGAAGTAGACATTCTTCATCATCAGTTTCCACAGCGGACTTCTCACATCCACGCCCGTACCCTTAATCAGTTTTACAATCAGGGTGTTGGGGTCGTTGATACCGTCGGTTGTGAGTTCGCCCACCTGATAGACCGTCTCGTCGCCAATCACCTGATACTGGAAAGCCACTGCCAGCACCTGGTCGGAGCTGAGGGCCTGATTCAGCGTGATGAATCCCAGTTCCTCATTATATGTATATTCGCTGCTGTTCAGCAGTCGGGCACTCTCTATCTTCTCGTAGTCGGTGCCGGGGGTGAGCCCCAACCCCTGCATATAGGAGGTGACATTGTTTATGCTGCGTATGCGGGCCGGATTCATGTATTGCAGCAAGTTGTTGCTGCTGTTGTTGGGCTTCTCCGAGTAGCCGCCCATCAGATGTGCATTGCTGGGGTTGTTCTCGCCCAGGTCGGTCAAGGCCAGGATGTTGCGGTTGTTGGTCACCGCGGCACCCACATTGGTCCGCCACACCTCCATGCGGATAATCTTGATATTGGTGTTGGGGGTAGGCAGGGTGGCCATGGCCTCATTGTAGTGCTCATAGAAGTATTGCGAGATGAAATAATGGCGGTTCTCCTCATACTCGTCGGCCCTGATTTGGAACTCCTGAACCGAGGCTCCGCCCTGAATCTGCATATTCTCAGTGCTGGTCTCTTTTTGTGAAAGCACAGCGTCGACCGTGAGTTTGCCAAACTTCAGTTTGGTGTGGAATCCCCACAACTCCTGACTGCCCTTGATGAGGGTGGTGTTGAGGGGAAAAGAGATATTAGCCGCCTCAAAAAGTTGGATTATGTCATCTTCCTTGCCTTCGTATTTGAGCTTGATTTTGTTTTCAAAGTCGAAGGTGGCCTGGGTGTTCCAGTTGATGTCAAAATCAAAAAGGTCACCAATCTTGGCATTGAGGCTGACCTGTATATTCTCGTCGAAACCAAAGCGGAAATTATTGCGCTTGTTGGCATCCAGCTGCGGGTCCTCACGATGGTTGTTGGCCAGATAGAACGAAAGGTCCGCGCTGCCAGTCGGGGTGATGCTAATGTCGGGAATGGCCAACAGACCGTCCACCTTGCGGCTTATCTCGCTAAAGCCCGGAATGCGGCTGAGCCAGCCGTCGTCGGTCGCCGTGTCGCCCGTAGCCGAACGGTCGTGCCAGTATTTCTGCATCACCTGATTCATCTGGTAGTCCTGATATTCTTCAAAGGTGAGGTATTCGCGGTTAATGACCATATCGTCCAGCCTGGTAATGCGCACATAACTGTCGCTCTGAGGGTCATACTCCACCGTGGTGGTGATGCCGCCCGTGGGCTCCTGTGCCTGTGCTGGCGTGGCCACCAACACCATTAGATGCAGCAAAAGCACTGCCACCAAGTGTGGCAGCCTGCCCAACCTATTATGAACCGTTCGATTTATAATTCTTCTCTTTATCGTTCAACTACTTGTTATCAACCACCTGCAGGTCACAACCGTTTGAGGGCCTCCTTTATCAGCCCCTCCACCGATAGACTGTTATCCAGCCCTTGCAGCACCTTGTCGGCCGCACTCTTGGGGAACCCCAGCATCACCAGTGCACTGAGGGCCTCATCTTTGTGTTGGCTGAGGACGGGAGAGGCGGCAACGGCAGAAGCAACTCCACCCACCTTGTCCTGCAGCTCCAGCACTATGCGCTGGGCCGTCTTGGCCCCGATGCCTTTCACCCGTTGCACCAATTTCACATCTTGGGCGGCAATGGCGTTGGTGAGTTCCTCCACCGAGAGAGACGAGAGCATCATGCGGGCAGTGGCCGCGCCCACCCCGTTGACTCCCAACAGCATACGGAACATCTCACGCTCTTTCTGGGTATAGAAGCCACAAAGGATGTGGGCATCCTCGCGGATGACCTCGTGCACCCACAACTTCACCTCGGGCATGTCCTGAATGGCACTGTAGGTATTGAGGGTTATTTCCAGCAGATAACCCACTCCGCCGCAGTCCACCACGGCAGTAGCGGCTGTGAGCGAGGCGAGTTTTCCTGAGATATATTCGTACATAGTCTTTATTTTGCCTTTTTAGTTCTTATTCCTTGCGCCTCCCTTACGCTCCATGACGTCGCCCTCATCGGGGTACTGGTAGCCAATGCCCAGGGCTGGCGAGTCCTCGGCCAGATGATAGTCTCCGCTAGAGGGGTCGACAAACTTGGGGTCTTCGTCCCACTCGCCGCCACGCACCAGACAGTGGTCGAGTCTTGCACTCACCGTAGCGGTGCTGTCCAGTTCCAAATAGAGTTCGCCCGCCTCGCGATTGCCGTAGATGATGCAGTCGGTGAGGGTGGCGCGCATAGGCCACACATAGTGGGCACCCATATAGTCGCGGGTGTTGGTAATGAAGACACTGGGTATAGTGCGCGAGGCATAGTTCCAATAGTTGGCAAAGGTGCAGCCCGTGAAGTCGTAGCTACCGCCATACTGCATCACCACGGTGGCCTGGCCGCAGTTGGTCACCAGCAGGTTGTCGCCCTCAACGCGGGCGGTCTGCATATACAGGCCTACAAAGCTCTGGTTGCGTATCTGCGTGTTGCTGATAGTCAGGGTGGGATTGCTGTTGGCACAACTGTCCACCTGTATGCCCACAAAACCATTCTCCACAAGGGCATGGTCAATATGGCTGTTCCAGCTGCCTTTGCTTATCCATATCTGTCCCCATTGGCCGGGGAGATAGTCATACCAGCCATCGTGGCGCACCGAAGTGAAGAGCACCGGACTGTCGGCACTTCCCCGCACGTCCAAAGTGGCACTGTCATAGACCCACAACACTGCGTCGTCGCAAAAGTAAAGCTCGTCGCCCGCCTGCAGGTGCAGCGTGCGGCGCGAGTCCACAACGGCATAACCGATAATGACATGCGGCAGGTCGTGACGCCAATGGTCGCAGTCGATGACACTATAGGCATAAGGGTTGCCGTATATGTCAAGAGGGTAGCTCCCGTCGGCATAGTGGAGCGTATCGGTCGGGACATGGTAAACCGCATTGCGTCCATAGGCCGTCAGAGGCAACCGCTGCTGCCGTCCGCCGGAACGGAAAAGCACGGCATCCTCTATGAGGAACGGCTCGGTGGCCTCGTTGGGGCGTATATTGGCACGGACAAACACAAACAGGCTGTCGCCGGGTGGCAAGACCAGGTCTCGGGCCACCATGTTGGTGTCGCCGTTCACGTTCAGACGGAAGCGGGAGGCATAGCCCTGCTCCAGTGTGACCTGTTCTACCGTCACCTCGTTGTCGCTACGGTTGTAGACTAGGAAGTACTGCGTGGTGGTGCCCATCTGAGTGAACACGGTGTCGAACGCCATGGTGTCGCACGAGAAGTCCAGAGCCAACTCGGCAGGGGCACCGGTAGGCTCTTTCTGACATGCGACAAAAAGCATTGGCAAAACCAATGCCCCAAGAAGCAGACCATGCAGTGTTCGTTTCAACATATCAATCGTTTGTCAGTCCTTTATGGCGCAAAGCGGAGCGGTCCCTCTCAGACAGCGACCTCCCCAACACGCCAAATGTTTTATTTCAGTAACGCAAAACAAAACATAATATTTTGTGCCGAACATTTTTTTTAGCCCCCTGCCACACCGCCCCACCGCTGCCACCAACCCAAACCCCACTCGCTTCCGGATCGAAACAGACTCGAACCCGCCCCGAAATACAAGCGGGCGCAATGCGCATAGCAACGCCATGCGATATGTTGCGGGTGGGGGTAGAATGCACAATTCTCAACACCGCCACCCTTTTAGTTTTTAGGGGACTTCTATAAATCACCCAGAAGGGGTGAGACTATTAATAACACGGTA
>R25__coassemble_143_pt1 | contig 46230 bp, 33 predicted proteins | sample R25__metabat2_high_PE_017 | metagenome-assembled genome bin R25 | reverse complement strand
ACGCCACATTGAAAAATACGAGCAAGAATCAGTCATACTTTGTACTAGAGCGTTACCTTTTACCTCCACAAAACTCTCCATTCTCATGTCAGACTGTAGGCCGTGCGCTACTTACGGCACTCGTGCTGAAAGGGGAAGGAGCGTCGAGGTCATGTAGGGCAGGGTGGCTGTCGATGTCATTGGGTGTAGAGGTCGAACACTTCGTTGAGCCGCTTGGCGCAGACGGGGCAGAAAGGACCATAGTCGCGCATCATGCAGTGCGGAGTGGGGCGATAAAGGCCTTTGGACTGATAGCCGGCTCCCTCATAGACGCCCAAGGGACCATTCTCTGTCCGAGGCACCGACGCATCGGCCGGGGTGGGGATTGGGGTGCCCGCGGGCAGCATTGACTGCCATTTGTGGCCAAAGTCCACCAGCGAGGTGATGTTGGGCTCCATGGGTTCGAAGGTCTTGCTGTGGGTGTCGCCATAGCTGAGGTCCTCGTCCACATACTCGTCGGCCAGCCCCCCGATGCTGTGGCCGAGTTCGTGCGGCAGGACCATATAGGCCATCTCGTTGAGTGAGCTCATGGCGTAGAAGTTGTATATGCCGCCACCGCCGTAGGTGTCGCTATTGGCCATGATGATGATGTGGTCGCAGGGGGTGGAGCCAATGGCATCGTGCAGCTGGAAGAGCCGCATGGTCATCAGGTAGCGGTCGGCCCCGAAGGTATTATAACTGGCACCCACCAGGCTCTTCACGTAGAGGCCCTTGCCGGGGTGAGTGATGCCCGTTTCTTGACCCGTGAGGGGAATGCCCCACACGTTGAAGTCGTTTCGGCGCGAGGCAAAAGGTTCCTGCCCTAAGAGGAAGGTGCAGAAACTGCGCATGTCCTTCTGCATCTTGGCAGTGTCGGCAGGGCCATAGCCTTCGGGCACGATTACTACGTCTATTTTCTTGTGCACGTTGCCTTTATACTGCAGCCGGACGGGCTCCATGGAGACACTTATGTCGCTTCGTTTGAGCAGTTGGTCCATGAGCTGCACGGGGTCGCAGTAGAGGGTGTGCTGGGTGTGGTAGCGGTGGTCGGGGCCCAGCTCTTCCCAGCAAATGTTGACCGGTACTTTGGGCCACGGCACGCGAACCACCTCTTCGAAGGCTGCCACGCTGTCGGCACCTGTGGGGGTGTCGCGATACTCGGCAAAGAGGCTGTTGTAGCCACGGCTATAGAGTCGGCGACCCGTCTGTGCATCAAGAACCACAATGCGGAAAAATCCGTTGTTGAAAGGGTCTAAGAGCTGGGTCAGCGAACCCGACCACTGGCCAATTCGGTCTTGCTGGACCACACGGATCGTGTCGCCCTTTTGGGAGCCCACACGCTGATACTTGAGGCGGAGGGTGGCATCCTCGAAATAGCGGTCGAACTTGATTTTCTGGGCCTGGGCACTGCCTGCTGCTAACAGGCCGCAAAACAATAAAATGACGATTGCTTTCTTCTTCATATGGTTTTCATAAACGACAATTTATAAAAAAAAGTATTATATATCGCAAAAAGTTTGTACTTTTGCAGGCTGTAATGATAACAAAAATATATACTGAGAACCCCAATACCCGCGACATCCGCCGCGTGGTTGACCTACTACAACAGGGGGGCATCGTCATCATTCCCTCCGACACGCTGTATGCCTTTGCCTGCAGCATGGAGTTCAAACGGTCGGTGGAAACCATTGCGCAGCTGAAAGGTTTTTCGCTCAAAAAGGCCCACTATTCTATGCTTTGCTCCTCGCTGAGCATGGCCTCAGAATATGTGCGACCTATGGACAAGGAGACCTTTGCACTGCTGAAGGAGTGCCTGCCCGGCCCCTATACTTTCATCATGGATGCCAATGGCAACGTGCCTCGCAACTATATGAATCCCAACAAGACCATCGGCGTTCGTGTGCCAGACAACAGCATTTTGCAGGCCGTGGTGGAGACCCTTGGATGTCCACTGATTGGCACTTCGGTTCGCCGCATCGACGAAGATTTGGAGACTGAATATCTCACCGACCCCGAATTGATACATGAGACCTTTGGCAACCGCGTGGACCTGGTCATTGATGGAGGCATGGGCGAGGACCAGCCCTCCACTGTGGTGGACTGCTCCGGCGGGGAAATATCGGTGGTGCGCTACGGCAAAGGCCCCATAGAACTTTGAGTGCCATGAAAATAGAAATAAACAACAGCAACCGATTTTACTCTGGCCCCTTGGGGTTTATCGCCCAGTTGGTTGTCATGACCCTGGCGGCCATTTTGGCGGCATTTATCCTGCCGGGGGTGCATATCGACTCGGTTATGGCTGCCATCCTTACCGCAGCTGTCATCGCCCTGCTCAATAGTTTTATCCGCCCCATCCTTATTGTCATCACCCTTCCCTTCACCATCTTCAGCATGGGGCTTTTCCTACTCATCATCAACGCCCTCATCATCCTTATGGCGGCGGAGTTGGTGAATAGTTTCCACGTTGACAGTTTCTGGAGTGCCCTGCTCTTCAGCCTCCTGCTCACGGGGCTCAACTACCTGCTGGAAATACCCAACCGACTGATGCGCCGCCCAGAATACCAGCCCTCGGGAGAGGACAAAGGCGACGAACATGTGGACACCGATGCCGACGGTTTTACCTCCTACGAGGAGCTGGAGTCCACCCTCAAAGAAGAGAGTGATTCAAACGAGAACAAACAATAACCCAATCTTATACAATGCAGACCATCACTACTGTTGCTGCCCTCACCGCAGCCATCACAGAAGCAAAAAAAGACAACAAGACCATCGGCCTTGTTCCAACGATGGGTGCCCTCCACGAAGGCCACCTTTCACTCATACACAAAGCACGCCAACAGAACGACTTGGTGGTCGTGAGTGTCTTTGTCAACCCCATCCAGTTCAATAATCAAGAAGACTTGGCCAAATATCCCCGCACGGTGGAAGCCGACTGCGAAAAACTGGCCGCTGCCGGTGCCGACATCGCCTTTGTGCCCTCGGTGGAGGAGATGTATCCCGAGCCGGTCAACACGGTCTATCATTTCGGCCCCATCGAAGAGGTGATGGAAGGCCCTCGCCGCCCCGGCCACTTCTCAGGTGTGGCCGTGGTAGTGCGCAAGCTGTTTGACCTCACCCAGCCCAACCGCGCCTACTTTGGCGAGAAAGACTACCAGCAAATTGCCATCATCCGCAACCTGCTGGAACAGATTAAATACCCCATAGAATTGGTACCCTGCCCCATTGTCCGCGCCGACGACGGCTTGGCCCTCAGCAGTCGCAATATGCGCCTCAGCCCAGAGGCACGCGCCGTGGCTCCCACCATCTATGCCACCCTGCAACAGGCCATGGAAATGTCGGAAGTGGAGGACATTGAGAGCGTCCACGACTTTGTCATTGACACCCTCAGCAGCTTTCAGGAGGTCAACGGACTGGACGAGCGATTGAAGTTTGAACCCGAATACTTTGAGATTGTTGACGACACCACGCTCCAGCCCATTGCCAAGTGGGAGGATGCCAAGGGAGTGGTGGGCTGCATCGCCGTCTGGCTCGACGGGGTGCGACTCATCGACATGGTTCGCTTCCGCTAAGCAGTCCCTCTAGGGCCAACCTGTAGCCAGTCAATCCCAGCCCGCAGATGACGCCTTTGCAGGCATCGCTGAGCAGGGAATGGCGGCGGTATTCTTCGCGGGCATAGATATTGCTGATATGCACTTCCACCACCGGTGTGCGTATGCTGCTGATGGCATCGTGTATGGCCACGCTGGTGTGGCTGTAGCCTCCGGCATTCAGCACAATGCCGTCGTAGGTGAAGCCCACCTCATGCATCTTGTTGATAATCTCGCCCTCTACGTTGCTTTGATAATAGTCGATTTCGACCTGAGGGAAGGCAGACTTCAACTCGGCGAGGTAGTCCTCAAAGGTGCGGTTGCCGTAAACTTCCGGTTGCCGCACTCCCAATAAATTCAGGTTGGGCCCATTGATAATGATAAACTTCATATTTCTTGTTATTCGTTGTTACACCTTTTCAAGCAATGGGGTCGCCACAATAGTCGCGCCGCCTACACTTCTTACACATACGACCGCACCACACCTCGTCAAACTGGGCCATGGCCGCTTCGACCAGCGACGGCTCGTCGGTGAGTATGCCGGCCTCAAAATTGCGAGTCCCCTCTCCTTTCATCCCCATTCCGGCACCCGTCAGGTTGGCACTGCCGATGTAGGCCTCATGGCAATCGAAGAGCATAATTTTGAAATGCACCCGCGGGCACAAGGCGCGTTCCAACTCGGTGAACAGAATGGGATAGCGGTCAAAATCCTCACGGAACATGGGGCCGGGCTCTTTGGCATGGACCAAGCGCACTTCGACTCCCTTTTGCAGCAGATGGGCCAGAGTGCCAAGGAAAGGCTGCTTGGCACTTCCCTCTTCCACATAAAGGTCCTTGATGTCGGCAGTGCCAATCCAAAGGCTGCGCCGAACCCTCTTCACCCGCGCTAACACCTGAGCGTAATGCTCTGCATTCTTTATATATGTGGTTGCCATCGTTTTGTTCTTTTGACTTGCAAAGATACAATATTTTTTCTACTTGGCTCAAAAAAACGATGGCTCTAGTTTGATAAAAGACTGATTTTTAAGCAGCCTCGAAGAGGCTGAATCTCAATAACCCCATACTAAGCGACCAACGGGAGCGCAGTGTGGGGATAGCGAAACCCCTACTACTCAGCGTGTCGAAGACACGCCACATTGAGAAATACGAGCAAGAATCAGTCATACTTTGTACTAGAGCGAAAACGATACGCAGCCAAAAGAAAAAAAATGGCTAGATGAATTTTTATTCGTACCTTTGCAAACTCAATTATGAAAGATTTTGCCGCAATAGACTTTGAGACTGCCAATCGCGAACTGACCAGTGCCTGCGCTGTGGGAGTAGTAATTGTGCGCGGGGGCGAGATGGTGAATCGGTTCTACTCCCTCATCCAGCCCGAACCCAACTACTATGAATGGTTTAACACTAAGGTGAACGGTCTTCGCCGCAAGGATACCGACGAGGCTCCGCTCTTTCCTGATGTGTGGCAGCAAATTATGCCACTGCTACAGCTGAACGACACCGACACCACATCGCTGGGCATGAGCGTTCTACCTTTGGTTGCCCACAACAAGATGTTCGACGAGAGGGTGCTGAAGGCCTGCCACCGCTGCTACCAGATGGACTATCCTGATTACCGTTTCTACTGCACTTTACAGAAGTCGCGTAAGGTGTGGAAGACCGGTCGCCACACACTGGACGTAATTGCCAACTACTGCGGCTACGACCTCAAGACCCACCACCACGCCTTGGCCGATGCCGAAGCCTGCGCCGCCATTGCCATTCAATTATTATAAAGGAATGACTGAATAAAGAAAGCGCCCTCGGAAGAGGACGCTTTCGGCTTATCTTGAGTGTGAAAAATCAAGATTAGATGATGCCCTGGGCAACCATAGCATCGGCAACACGCATGAAACCAGCGAGGTTAGCACCCTTGACATAGTCGATGGTGCCGTCAGCCTTACGACCGTATTTCACGCACTGAGCATAGATGTTGTCCATGATGGAGTGGAGGTTCTTATCAACCTCTTCGGCAGTCCAGTTGCGGTGTTCAGCGTTCTGGCAGATTTCGAGACCGGAGGTAGCAACACCACCAGCGTTGACAGCCTTACCAGGACCGAAGGGGATACCGGCAGCCTGAATAGCCTTGATAGCACCGGGCTGAGAACCCATGTTGGAGATTTCAGCAACATACTTCACGCCGTTAGCGATAAGCTGTTTTGCATCCTCTTCAGCAAGCTCGTTCTGGAAAGCGCTGGGGCAAGCAATGTCGCACTTGACGCTCCAAGACTTCTTACCAGCAGTGAATTTGCACTGGCCGGGGAACTTGTCAGCCATATCCTGAACTTTGTTGCGGTTAGAAGCACGCATGACGAGCATGTAGTCAATCATCTCTTTGGTGATACCGTCGGGAATCTCGCAGACACCGTCGGGACCAGAGATAGCGACAACCTTAGCGCCGAGTTCGACAGCCTTGGTAGCAGCACCCCAAGCCACGTTGCCGAAGCCAGAGAGAGTGATTTTCTTACCCTGCATGGTGTCACCCTTCTCCTCGACCATGTGTTTCACATAGTACATGGCACCGAAACCGGTAGCCTCGGGACGGATGAGGGAGCCACCCCAGCCATAGCTCTTACCAGTGAGAGCGCCAGTGCTGTGCTCGCGGGCCAGTTTCTTGTACATACCGTACATGTAGCCAATCTCGCGGCCGCCAACGCCTACGTCACCAGCGGGGCTGTCCTGATCGGGTCCGATGTTGCGCCAGAGTTCATACACAAAGGCCTGGCAGAAACGCATGATTTCAGCATCGCTCTTTCCAACGGGGTCGAAATCAGCACCACCCTTACCACCGCCGAGAGGCAGCATGGTCAGGCTGTTCTTGAAAATCTGCTCGAAGCCGAGGAACTTCAGCATGGACTCATTCACCTTGGGGTGGAAACGGAGACCGCCTTTGTATGCACCGAGGGCGGCATTGTACTGGACACGATAACCGAGGTTCACCTGGGTCTGACCCTTATCGTCAACCCAAACAACGCGGAACTTGAAGATACGGTCGGGCTCGACAAGACGCTCGACAATCTTAGCAGCCTCGTACTCAGGATGCTTGTTATATTCTTCTTCAACAGTCTCCAGGACCTCACGAACGGCCTGCAAGTACTCGTTTTCGCCCGGATGTTTGGCTTCCAGGTTAGCCATAATTTCGTTTACTTTCATGATATTTAATGTTTTGTATTAAACAAGAGTTTTATATTTGTGGCAGCAAATGTACGACATTTATTTGACATAAACAAAATAATTTCAAAAAAAAGTTTTTTTTGAGCATAGGAAGATGACTGCCAACCTCTGACCATGACAGTAACAACTGAGAAAAAGTCGAGAAAGCAACCTCTACATATAGCAAGTGTTGACAAAGTTGAGAATGCGGGGGCGGATATAGTCGCGCTCTTCCAGATGGGACATGTGGGCGACGTTTTCCAGTAGGAGTACCTCGGCATGGCGGGCTTCCATAGCTTGTGCCAAAGCCAGTTCAACGGGGATGCGGTTGTCGCTCTTGCCGTAGACAAAGAGTATCGGGACTTCCAGTTTTTTGAGCACATGTATGCGCGAAGGACGGGTGGCCATGCCACGCTGCGCAGCAATAATGCTTTCCATTTTGGTCTCCAAGCACTGATCTTGCAAATCTTTGATTTCCTGATTCATCTGCTGGCGTTTGGAGGGGTCGAAAAGCGTAGGGATGAAATTGACCACATAACTGGCACGATTCTGTGTCACACGGTCACAGGTCTCAATGCGGCGTTCAATGGCCGACTCGGTGTCCGCCAAAGCATGGGAATGCAAAAGGCCAAGGCCACGCAGTCTGTGGGGATAAAGGTCGGCAAAGGCCAGAGCCACATAGCCTCCCATAGAATGGCCAACCATCACACACTGCTCCACACCGGCATCGTCGAGGACGGCCTTCACGGCACGCGCCATCAAATCCATTGAGTGCACCTCGCCGAAGCATTCTGAATAGCCATGTCCGGGGAGGTCAATGGTGACGACATGCATAGAGCGGAGATAAGAGAGTACATAGGAGCTCCATATGTCAAGGTTCTGCAAGTAGCCATGCAGCAGCACCAAGGTCTGCTCATGCTCCCTGCCCTCGTCGCGATAATGCAACGTATGACCCTCAAAGACAATGGTTTTATGTTGTTCCATATATTTCCTAATGCACTATGTTCCGAAAAGCAAAATTACACCTTTTTTTCTTTGTAACAAAAAAAAGATGGATTATTTAACAAAAAAATATTACAATCCTCAGCATTATAAATAGTTATAATTCCCAACAAATCATTCCGCAAGGTAATAACAGTCCTCGGTGCTTAAAGCACTCTGATGTCAGAAGAATTTCACCTCCACTTCGTTTGCAGCAAGGCCTTTTTTGTAGTCGGCATTGCCGTAGGCAGCAATAGTAATTCGGGAGGCATCAATGCCATAGTCTACCAAAAAGGTGCGTACAGCCTTGGCCCGTTGCAGGGAAAGGTCATAGGAGTCTTTGTCATCGGTACCCTCGGCACGCACCTCAATGTGCAGGTTGGAGGCCATGCGCTGCTGCATGAAATGTCCCAGCATTCGCAACTCCACCTGAGCCAACGGTAGCAGGCTGGCAGTGCCATCGTAGAAATGAACTAGCGGCAAGGCTAAGGGCTGTTCCATTGACTTCAACTCGTCCAAGGAATATTTCCGCATCTCATATTCTTGAAGAGTGGTTTTCTCGCCCTGCTGGGCGCTGTCAATAAACAGCGTGGGCACATAGAACCAATCTGCCTCAACCACAACGGCATACTGCCCACTTCTGTGGACCTTGTAGGTTTGAAGCGGAGTAACTTGGCGGTCGATAAGGTGATTGGAGGTGGCCTGTGAAGAGATTTCGACTAGGCGCACATTTCGCATAACATCCATGACCGGTTCAAAATCCACCTGAACCGAGCAGTAAGCACTGCTTGTGTCGTGCTGTGTGGCAAAGACATAGGCAGCCTGGCCATTGGGCGAATCAGTTGTGACGACTATCTGTCTTTCGGTCTTACCGAAGGCAATGGTGGATTCATCAAAGGCCCTGTTGACATTGCGACCCAAATTGACCGGCTGAGACCAGTGAGACCAATCACCCACATTGGTGCGGGTGGCACAATAGACATCGCCATAGCCGAAGCCACGAGCGTCGGTAATATAGTATAGGGTGCGCATGTTGCGGCTCAGAATGGGGCTGCGTTCGCAATAGGGAGTGTTGACCTGGATGCCCAAGTTCTGTGGTTCGCCATAGATTCCCCCATTACGAGGAATGAAATATAGGTCAGTGGCCAACTGTCGGTCGCCATGGAAGTAGGCGCCGGACTCCTGCACGTTCTGTCCTCCGGGACGGTCGGAGGCCAGCAGGAGGCCGCTACCATCCTCCAGCATGAAAGCATCTTTTTCTATATACGCAGTGTTGACGGGCGAAGGCAGAGGGTCTTCTAGCACCCACAACGTATCGGCGACCACACGGGCCGACCAAATGTTGCCCTTGATACCCAACAACACTTGGCTGCCCTTGTCAAAGAAACAATATGGGACTGCCTCAGATGAAGTACCCTGGATGATCACCGGCACTGGCTTTGTCCAACCAGCCTTTTTGCCAGAAGTGCGAGAAGCGCAAAAAAGAGTCTGTCGGCCTTGACGGTGGGTGATGAAATAGCACCTGTCGCTGCCAGGGAAAGGCAGCACATTAGAGATGCTGTCGGCTGCATAATAGCGTGCAACTGATGGCCCGCCATGCTTGTCCGTCAGGAGCTTGGCCAGTTCGGCATACTCCGCCTGATTCATTATCTCAAAACTGAGTTCGAACTTCTGCATCCTTTTGCGTGCAGCAGCCCAATCCTTGCGGGCTATCTGCTGCTGGAGTATGCGCTGCAAGGCCACAAAAGCCATCTTGCGCCCAGTAAGGAGCCGTATGACGGTAGTCATCGTGTCAAAGTCGGACTCGACAAAGGGTTTGGTGAGGTCAAAGCCATCGATGCGGTCGGCGCGCTCCAGATCGGACTTCACCGCCAGGGCGAAGGGGAAATCGGGATGTGCTGCGGCGAAAGCCTCTATGGGTTGGCGGTTCCCCTCTTCGGCATACCATTCGTAATAGGCCTTGAAGACATTCGTATACTCGGGGTCAAGAGGAAAGCGCGAAAGGTAGACCTGGGCTGCCTCTTGATTGCGCTGGTTGACAATCATGTCACGCAGCAGTGCCATAGCACTGTCGGCCATGGGATCATCGTTGTGCAACTCGATATAGTCGGCCAGCTCCTCGCCAGTGGTGAGGGTGCCTATCTCGTCATTGCGCAACTGGTCCAACCGAGCCAAAGCCTCTAGATAGTAGTCACCGCGTGGGTATTGCTCAATATAGGCCGAATAGGCCGCGACATTGTTGGCACGGCAGGCACGGCTGTAGGCAATGCGGCTTTTCTGGCGCATGGCGGCATCTTGCAGGGCCTTGCTGGCGGGATAGAGGGCGGCAACAGAGTCAATAGGACCTTCTGACGAAAAGATGGAGAAAAAGTGATTGGAAAGACTCGCAATAGCGGCCTCGGCCGAGTCTACTTGAGGAGAATTGGGATATTGCTGGCAAAAAGTATAGTAGCCGTTGATGGTGTTTTCCTCACGCACCTGGGCATAGGCATCGGCCAAGGATTTGGCACGCAGCAGGCTCACCATCTCTTTCTTTTCGGGGAACGCCTCCAGGAAAGACGACAGTTCGAAGGTGCGCATCTGCGACACATGGTTGCGCACATACATCATGGCCTGGGCCTCTATATCGCCCTTGGCCTGACGAATCGAGTTAACGGTGACACCGTGGCGGATAAGTTTCTGCACTTCGCGGTAGCGACGGCGGTCCTGCACGGCCACCGTGAAGAGCTCCTCGGCCCTCCGAATAAAGCCGTAGGCCATCGGCAGGTTGAATTGCGGATTGGCGGCATCGGCGAAGAACTCGGCCATGCTGATGAGGTTGGCCACGTCGTCGGGATTCTTGGCATACTCCTTATATAGGCTGACATACTGCTGCTGATAAGGATCGGGTTGCGGAGACTGGCCGTGCAGCACTCCGGCGAAGAGGAGCGACAGAAGGATGGGCACGAGTTTCTTCATAACGGGGGACTAGAATTTTAGGCTCTTCAGAATAGATTCAAATTCCTTCTCCATCTGCGCATAGGTGGCGCGGGTGGTCTCCAGGCGGAACTCCACAATGGTGTTCTGCACCTTAAAGTAAACCATGCGGAACTGATAGTCCTTCTTGTCCTTCACATTGGTGTAGGCACCCACGTAGCCCATACCGCCTGAACGGGGCAGGCCCAAGCCCTGCGTATAGTCGGAGAGCGACTCGTAGGGCTCGCGGTTATAGCGGTCGAAGACAAAATTATAGATGGGTCCCGTATAGTTCTTGCGGACCACAATGCGGAGAAAAGGCAGCGTGGTGTCGCCCTTGGAGGCAATGGCCTTGGCACTATAGAAATAGAGATACTGCGTGGTGTTGGCATCTATCTTTTCAGTGCTTAGGTATTTCCATTTGCTGGGAAAAGTATACTGCACCTTGGTGCCAGGAATGGCCACCTGGGCCTGTGCGCTTCCCCCAATGGCAAGGATGACGAGAAAAACGAACGCTGCAATTCGGCTGCCACGGAGTCTTTCGAAAAGAGTTTTCATATTATGTGCGGTTTTAATGTTATTATGCTATTTACTCTCTGTCGAGAATTTTCTGGAAGAACTGTATCAAACGCTGCGTGAGCAGCTGGTTGTCGTACTGCTGAAGGATAAGATTAAGGGCGTTCTGCCCTACCTCTTGGCAGAAGTGTGGGCTGTCGACACAGCGCTGCAGCTGGTCAACAAACTGTTGTGGGGTGTCGGCAATGAGCAAGTCTTTGCCGTCGGCATAGTTGATGCCCTCGGCCCCAATCGAGGTGGTAATGACCACCTTGCCAGCCGACATGGCTTCGATGATTTTGACCCTCAGCCCACTGCCGCTAAGCAATGGCACCACGTTGATTTGCTTTGAGGCCATAAAGGCCATGGCATCGGGCACCTCGCCCACCACGCGCACCCCGTCGAGACGCAGGTTGAGAAACTCATCGGACATCTTGCGCCCAGCCAGATAGAAGGTGAGTTGCGGCATGCGCTGGTGCACCAGCGGCCACACTTTGCCCAAGAACCATCGCAGGCCCTCCTGGTTGGGCACCCAGTCCATCGAGCCCAAGTGATAGAGCGAGTTGGGTTCCACCTCCACGTTGTCCACATCGGCCGGTTGCACCCCGAAGGGAATGGCCACAATGGGCTTGCGGCAGCCCAGTTCGCGCAGGGTTGCAGCATCCTTCTCGGTGATGGGGATGACACCGTCATAATCATTGAAATGCTCACATTCGTAAGCCCTCAGGGTGAGCGAAAGGTGCTTGAGATAGGAGCGTTTGAAGGGGTTGCGCTCGCTTTGGGCCACCCGTTTCCAAATCAAGTGTTCTACATTGTGCGCCCTGAGCAGGACGGGGGCCTGGCTGTATTTGCGAATCAGGGGCAAATAGGGCGTGAGGAAGATGCTCTCGACATGAATCACGTCGAACTGCTCTTCTTTCAATATGGACTTTAGCTTGGCCGAAAAATCGTTGCTAATGAAACGTTTGACATGGTACGACTCACCGCAGAGCCACGAAACACCCGCATCAATAAGGTGGATGCCCAAGTCCACATGGACCGCCTCGAAACGGGTGGCCTGCAAATAGTCCTCCGGTATGCGGCTGCCGAGCACAGGATGCTTGTCGCTGCAAACCGACAGCACGCGCACCTCGCACCCCGCTGCAAGCAACCCCTGCGTGATGCCGTTCATGGCCAGCGTGCCGCCGTCCACCGGCGGATAGGGGGGCTTGTTGCAGAGCTGTAATACTTTCATCGGCGCAACGACTTATTCGGTGGGAAGTGACTTAAATCCCTTGCCCATAATTTCGGAACTGTCAATCACATTGACAAAGGCCGCGGGGTCCAAGCGGTGCAGATTGGAGCGCAGCTTGACAAAGTCGGTCCGTTCCATGGTGACATAAATCATCTTGCGCTCGCTGCCATTGTAAAGGCCCTCGCCCGTGATGCAGGTGCCACCCCGGTGCAGGTCGTTCAGGATATAGTCGCGCACCACGTCGGCATGGTCGGTAACGATGAGGGCCGTCTTGTAGCTCTTGGTGCCGTCGACCACCAGGTCGATGACCTTGCCCTCGATGAAGATGATGATGACGGAATAGATGGGCAGACGGATGTCGCCAAAGGCAATAAGGGTGCTCAGGGTGATGCAGCCGTCCACAATGGTGACCAAGGTACCGAGGCTGATTTTGGTGTACTTGTGCAAAATCATGCTGATGATGTCCGAACCGCCGCTGGTGGCGCCGCTGCGGAAAATCAAGCCGATGGCCACACCATAGATGAGACCGGCCACAACGGTGTTGAGGAAGTAGTCGGGCGCAAACCACATGCCATCATGTGTCTGCACCATAGAGAGTCCCTCTATGGCCTCTGCCACGATGGGACCATCATGAATCACAGGATTGTATCCCCAAATCCAACTCTCAATGGCATAGGTGAAGCCGAAGATGAGGAAGGTTGAAATAATGGTCTTAACACCGAATTTGGGGCCGAGAATCCAGGTGCCGATAAGCAGCAGCGGCACGTCCATGCAAATAGCCCAAACCGAAATTTTGCCACCCCACAAGGTGCTGAAGACGTTGGACAGACCATAGGTGCCACCAGGAGCCATCATGTAAGGGTTGACAAACATCACATCGCCAGCAGCAAACAGTGCGCTGCCTACAATCAGAAGCAAATAAGAGACCATCTCTTGCTTGAACTTTCCTTTTTCCATTCTTAGTTTTATCAGTATAGTATTATTTATTTAACAGCATACAAGCACATTGCACGCACCAAGGCATACAAAGTCCAATTTGCAAAGTTACAAAAATATTTTTATTAAAGAGGCATTTGCCCCTACAAATATGGACCAAGGCCTCAAAATGACCCCGCTTACTCTTGGCGGTGGTCCCTTGCCGGTTGCGCCAGCAGCTATTACCCCTCCTGCCGTCTGTACGCCCCTCGTCCACATCACCTCCACTGCTCAACCAATTCCTAGACGTAACAGAACCGCTAAAGGAGTGGCGATATAGTGTATAGATTACTAACTTACACTTGGTCACATTCGTTCTAACTATAAAACTCCATGTTGCTTAAACTCCATTTGGGGCGAGAATTTATAGGCACCGTCCAAGCCATTTCACAACCGCAAGAGGAATAAAAATGGTCTCAAAAGGGCGTAAATGGATTTTTTTGTGTATTTTTGCAGTTGAAAAGGACAGGCGTTGTTTCAGGCCAACTGCTTACTTTTCCGCTTGGTAGAGCGGAGCACTCCACAAACTTTTATTAACTAAAAACGTGTACAACATGAAACAAAACATGCGTGGCCTTACCTGTGCCATCCTTTCTATCAGTCTGCTCACCGTCATGGCCGGGGCCGCCATGGCTCCCGCCCTCGGTGCCATCAAGGAACATTTTGCCAACTGCAGCCCCATGACAGTGCAGCTCATTGTCAGCCTTCCGGCACTGTTCATCATCCTCACTACATTTCTCTTCAGGCCCCTCTGCCGTCTGATGCGCACACGCACCTTGGCCCTGACGGGGCTAGTGCTCTATGTGGCCGCCGGGGCAGGGGCGTTTTTTGTGGACAGCATCGGGCTGCTGTTGGTGCTGCGGGCACTACTGGGCATCAGCGTGGGCATGATAATGCCTCTCTCCACCGGACTGCTGGCCTTCTATTTCCCGCCCGAGGAGCAGGGGCGACTGATGGGCCTCTCGGCCGCCATGAACCAGATGGGCGGCGTGGTGGCCACCCTGCTGGCAGGTGTGCTGGCCGCCGTGGAGTGGCGCTATGCCTTCTTGGTCTATCTGGCCGGACTGGTGGCCGCGGTGCTGGTGGCCCTGCTGCTGCCCAACGAGCGGCTTGCAGCCCGGGGCAGCCGACTAAAAATCAGCACCCTCACTAGGTTTCATCCCTCGGTGACTGCCATGCTCTTTATCATGCTGCTTTTCTTTGTCTATCCCACCAACTTTGCCCTCACCGCCCGCGAACAGGGCGTCGGCACCCTGGCCACCACGCTGGTCATGGTGGGGCTGGACGTTGTGGCCTTTGTGGTGGGGTTGGCCTTTGGCTGGCTGATGCGGCACCTGCCACGCCAGATGAAGTATGTGGCACCGCTCTTTTTCCTCAGCGGCTATGCTGTGCTGGCCTTCATGCCCGGCATGGGAGGCATGGTGCTGGGGTCGGCCCTCATAGGGCTGGCCAACGGGGCAGGGGTGCCCTATGTCAACACTATTGCCAGCATCAAGGGCAGTCGCGACGCAGCGGTGACGGTCATGCCCCTCATCTCCGCCGCCCTCTATCTGGGGCAGTTTCTCTCGCCGTTGTTGGTGGGCCCGCTAGCCCGTGCCATCGGGGGCACACAGGCTCCCTATCTGGTGGCCATGTGTCTGGCTGTGCTGTTCCTCGCACAGGTCTTCCTCACCCGCCGACACCATGCCTTGCCCCCAAGCCAACGTTGACCAAGGCAAAAGAAAAGCAAGCGACAAGGTGTTAATTCGGATTTTTTGAGTATCTTTGCATCGCGAATGCAGAGGGCACCCCTCAGCGGAAATGCACAAACGAGAACTCATCAGATGGACAAGATAACTATCATTGGCGCAACTGAAAACAACCTAAAGGAGGTGTCGTTGGAGATACCCAAGAGAAAAATCACTGTCTTTACAGGAGTGTCGGGCTCAGGCAAGTCGTCGCTCTGCCTGGACACGATTGCCGCCGAGAGCCGGAGGGAACTGAACGAGACCTTCCCCAGTTTTGTGCAGCAGTATCTGCCCAAGTATGGCCGTCCCAAGGTGGAACGCATTGAGAATATGCCCGTCACCATCGTCATCGACCAAAAGAAGCCCGCCAACAACAACCGCTCGACAGTGGGCACATACACCGACATCTATGCCCTGCTGCGCCTACTTTTCTCCCGCGTAGGCGAGCCTTTTGTGGGCTATTCGGACACCTTTTCGTTCAACCATCCCGCGGGCAGCTGTCCACGATGCGACGGGCTGGGCACAGTGACCGAGCTGGACATTCACAAGCTGGTGGACTTCGACAAATGCCTCAACGACGAGGACGTCATCCATTTCCCCACCTTCACCACCGTGGCCTGGCGGTGGAAACGCTATGCCTACAGCGGCCTTTTTGACTTGAACAAGAAGATAAAGGACTATGACGAACACGAGTTGGAACTCTTTCTCCACTCGCCCCAGATAAGGCTGAAGAACCCGCCCAGCAACTGGCCCAAGTCGGCCAAGTTTGAAGGTCTGTACCCACGCATGTATCGCAGCATCATCACCACCAAGGAGGGCAAGCGACAACAGAAGGTGCTGGACCGCATGGTGAGCACCATGGAGTGCCCAGAATGCCACGGCACACGACTGAACGAGCGTGTGCGCAGCTGCAAAATCAATGGCAAGAACCTGGCCGACGTGGTGGAGATGCCCATCAGCGGGGCGCTAGACTTCATCCATGGAATAGACCACCCCCTGGCCGAGGGACTGAAAGCAGAGTTGGGCAAGAGACTGCAGGCCTTGTGCGACATAGGGCTGGGCTATCTCACCCTCAGCCGAGGCACCAGCACCCTCAGCGGTGGCGAGGCTCAACGCATCAAGATTGCCAAATATATCAATTCGCCGCTGACAGACATGGCCTACGTGCTGGATGAACCCAGCGTGGGGCTGCATCCGCAGGACATCAGCCGACTGAAGGAGTCGCTGCGCCACCTGCGCGACCACGGAAACACGGTGCTGATAGTGGAGCATCATCGCGAGATTATTGCCATGGCCGACCACTTGGTGGACATGGGACCCGGTGCAGGCGACCACGGGGGAAACATTGTGTATCAGGGAGATTACGAAGGATTGCTGGCATCGGACACCGTAACAGGAAGGATGCTGCGTTTTAAATCGCCACTCAAAAGCCTCTGCCGCCAACCGCAGGGGTGGTTTGACATTGAGGATGCCACGCTGCACAATTTGAAGCATGTGTCGCTCCGCATTCCAAAGGGGGTGATGACCGTGATAGCAGGCGTGGCAGGGTCGGGCAAGAGTTCGCTCATGGAGCATTTTATGGCCCACTGCACCGAGGAGGTGGTCTTCATCGGGCAGAAAGATATCGGCATCAACCTGCGCAGCACTCCGGCCACCTATTTGGATATTGCCGACACGATACGCAAACTCTTTGCTCGGGAGGGCACCGTGGAGGGGGCCACTCCCCTACACCACCCCACCATGCAGTTGTTTTCGTTCAACAGCAAGGGGGCCTGCCCGGCCTGCGGAGGCAAGGGGGTGATAGTGTCGGACATGGCTTTTATGGAGAGCATCGAGACGGTGTGCGAGGAGTGCCAAGGAAGCCGATACTGCCGCGAGGCACTCCAGTTCCGCTACCACGGCAAGACAATTGCCGAGGTGATGGACCTGACCGTGGAGGAGGCCATACGTTTCTTTGCAGGCGAGGGGTTTCAGGCACAACTGCAGATGCTGGCGCGCGTGGGGCTGGGCTACCTGCACCTCAACCAGGCCATGAGCACCCTCAGCGGTGGAGAACTGCAGCGGGTGAAACTGGCCGACCGGCTGTACAGCACGGCCATCCATACAGATGCGAAAGCAGGCACTACTGGAGCTGGAAACACCCACCTCTCGGGCGGGCACATCTACATTATCGATGAGCCCACCGACGGCCTTCACCTAGACGACGTGCAGCGGTTGCTATCCCTCTTCAACGACATGACCAACGCGGGGAACACGCTGATTCTGATTGAGCACAGCCTTGATGTGATGAAGCAGGCCGACTATCTGATAGAGCTAGGCCCCGGCGGCGGCGAAGACGGAGGCCGACTTCTTTTCTGCGGCACGCCCAAAGAGATGCTCGCCTCCAAGGATTCCGTCACCGCCCCCTATCTGCGAGAATCGCTGATGAAAGAAAAAGACATCCCCTTCAATAGTTAGGGAATGTCTCTTCTTCAATTATTTATAGTAAGCCCCATCAACTAGGGGACCATTTGCATTGTGTAGCAAAATCAGTCATTTACTTTTGCCAAACGGACCGCCCTACCATCTTTGCTATTAAAATCACAAAGAGACAAAAAGAGCTCGTCTAAAAAAAAGCCCACGGAATAACCACCATAGTTTTCACCACGTGTAGAGGTCCAATAATTACCAAAGTTGTTGATGTCGTAATCTCTACCGTTGAACACAGATGCCATTATAATAGGTGTTCTAACGCCTGTGCCGGGCAAAAAGACAGCCCCTGCGGACTCCATTTTTGCCCACTGCTGAAGTGTATATATATTGTCATCGCACTCATCCAGACCGGCACTAAAGCGGCAACCAGAAGGCAGTGTCCAATTGTCTGGCAATAAGACGATACCCTGAGTTCCGTTTATTACCCCTCTGGCATATTTAGAGTCAGCACCCGTACGAGAATTGAATATATACTCCCATTCCCTTACCCGCCATGGACTTGGCTAGAAGACAATGCAAAAAACACTTTTAAAAAAGAGATGGGGAAAAAAGAACCTGCCAACAGAATGTGGCAGGTTCAAATTTGTGAGAGCGACAGACGGGGTTCGAACCCGCGACCTGCGGCTTGGGAAGCCGCCGCTCTGCCAACTGAGCTACTATCGCATTGAAGGTGTCTGCCGGTCTGTTCGGACGACAGACACCTATAGATAACCTGAATTTTGTCTTTTTATTGTATCAAATACAGATTTTTTTTCGGCCTAGGGCCTTTTTTTACGTTTCAGGCACTCATTTTAACGACGACGGCCGTTGCCGCCATCGCTGCGACGGCGGTCGCTGCCACCCTCACGGCGAGGGTGTCCGCCACCGTTACGTCCAGCACCACCTTCGCGACGAGGAGCACGAGGGGCTTCATCATCGACGTAACCTTCAGGTTTGGGAAGAAGGGCTTTGCGGCTGAGTTTGAGACGGTTGTTCTTCTCGTCGATAGAGATAATCTTGACCCGGATGGTGTCACCCACCTGAATGAGGCCTTCGAGAGTGTCGGTACGCTTCCAGTCATATTCGCTGATATGCATCAGGCCCTCTTTGCCGGGGAGATACTCAAGGAAGGCTCCAAACTCGACAATGCTGACAACCTTGGCGTCATAGACCTGTCCCACTTCGGGCACGGTGCAAATTTCTTTAATCCACTTGATGGCGGCATCGATGGAGTCTTTATCAACAGAGGCGACATCGACAATACCCACTTCACCGACCTCTTCGATATTGATGATTGAGTTGGTCTCTTTCTGAATCTTCTGAATGACCTCGCCACCCTTGCCAATGACGGCACCGATAAAGTCCTTGGGAATTTCAATCTGAACAATGCGGGGAACGAAGGGTTTGTAGTCTTCGCGGGGTTCGGCAATGGTGCTCTGGATGTGGTCGAGGATGTGGAGACGACCCTGACGAGCCTGCTCCAGTGCCTTGGCCAGAACATCGTAGCTGAGGCCGTCGACCTTGATGTCCATCTGGCAGGCAGTGATACCGTCGCGGGTACCACAGACTTTGAAGTCCATGTCGCCCAGATGGTCCTCGTCGCCGAGGATATCGCTCAGGACTGCCCATTTGTCACCTTTACTGATAAGGCCCATGGCTATACCGGCAACAGGCTTACGAATCTTAACACCGGCATCCATCAGTGCCAAACAACCGGCACAGACGGTGGCCATAGAGCTGGAACCATTGGACTCAAGAATGTCGGAAACCACACGGATGGTGTAAGGGCACTCAGCCTCAGAGGGGAGAACCTCTTTGAGGGCACGCCATGCCAAATGGCCATGTCCCACCTCACGGCGGCTAAGACCTCGGTTACCCTTGACCTCGCCAGTGGCGAAGCCGGGGAAATTATAGTGGAGGAGGAATCGGCGGGTGCCCTCGATAACGGCACCATCGATAATCTGCTCGTCGAGCTTGGTGCCCAAGGTGACAGTGCTCAACGACTGAGTCTCGCCACGGGTGAAGATGGCACTACCGTGTGCAGAGGGCAAATAGCTGACTTCGCTCCAGAGGGGACGTATTTCGTCAAGTTGACGACCGTCAAGACGTGTACGCTCAGCCAGGACCATGTCGCGCATGGCTTCGCGTTCGGTGTCATGATAATAGCGGTCAATCATGAATTTGATTTCGTCGGTAAGGGTTTCCTCGGTATAGTTGGCATCGATGAATTCTTGTTTGATTGCCTCGAAGCCCTCTTCGCGCTGGTGCTTGTTGGCAATGCCCTGTTTGGAGAAGTCATAGCACTTCTGGTAGACGGCATCGTGCAGACGCTGGCGAAGTTCCTCGTCGTTGACCTCGTGGCAGTATTCGCGTTTCTCAGTCTTGCCAGCCTCAACAGTGAGTTCGGCAATGGCGCGACACTGAATCTTGATTGCCTCGTGGGCTGCCTTAAGGGCGTTGAGCATAACCTCCTCGCTGACCTCCTTCATCTCGCCTTCTACCATCATGATGTTCTCCTCGGTGGCAGCAACGATAAGATCAAGGTCGGCATGCTCGATTTCGGGCATAGGGGTGTTGATGACATACTGACCGTCAAGATAAGAAACACGCACCTCGGAAACGGGACCATTGAAGGGGATGTCAGAGACAGCCAAAGCCGAAGCAGCAGCCAGTGCGGCCAGCTGGTCGGGCATAGTCTCCTTGTCGCCAGAGATAAGGGTAATCTGCACCTGAACCTCAGCATGGAAATTGTCGGGGAATAAGGGACGCAGGGCACGGTCGACCAGACGGGCTATGAGAATCTCATGCTCAGAAGGACGGGCCTCACGTTTGAAGAAGCCTCCAGGGAAGCGACCCATGGCAGCATATTTTTCCTGATAATCGACAGTGAGGGGCATGAAGTCGACATTCTCGCCCACCTCACGTTTGGAGCAGACGGTAGCCAGAAGCATCGTGTCGTTCATACGCACCACAGCAGCACCGTCGGCCTGCTTGGCAAGTTTGCCAGTTTCAATTTCAATCATGCGGCCGTCGCCGAGATCGAATTTCTTTGTGATAATGTTCATTTTGTTCCTTTATTGTTTCTTTTGTTCCGCTACGCGGCGCACCGTGCGTCACGCATCATGCCTTGCTGAAACCCAAAAAGTCTCATTGCGCCAGGCTATGTTAAGTTCAAAAATTGTTATTCCTTTTCAAAAAAGGCTCCCTAGAGAACCCAGGGAGCCCAACCATAACCAAATAAATATGAAAAACTATTACTTCCTTAAGTTGAGTTTCTTGATGATGGCACGATAGCGCTCAATGTCGACTTCCTTCAGGTAGTCCAGCAGGCGGCGGCGCTTACCAACCATGGTCACCAGTGCACGCTCGCTTACTTGGTCCTTCTTATTCTTCTTCATCAACTCGGTGAGATGCTGAATTCTATATGTAAAGAGGGCTATTTGTGCCTCGACAGAACCAGTATCTTGAGCATTCTTGCCATACTCAGCGAATATTTCTTCTTTCTTTTCTTTTGTCAGATACATAATTTTTTATGTGTTATTATCGTTCTTTTTATCTCTCGAATTCGTTTGCAAAAATACAACTTTTTTTCCATTCTGCAACTATTTTCTCAAAAAAAATTCAAATTTAACACTCATTAAGAACATTCCTCTTTTTCACCTTATGCGTAATGCACTATTTTAGGCACATTTACACAATATCCTCTCTTTCGACTGTTCTCTGCGTCATCACGGATATTCTAGAGGCAAAAACCTTAAAAACAAACTTGTTTTTCTAAAATCAGTCTAAAAATGCACATTTGGCATGCCATCTCCACATTTGAAATGCACATAAGATACAATATCTAAGCCAAATAGGTACCTCTTCTGTTCACATTCAGGTCTTGTTGTCAGGAACTCTTTTTTCTTCCAGTCTTAAGCAAACTCTTAATCAGATATTTGAACACTTTCTTCCAATAAGCTAACGGCAATACAGGGGTGAGTTTGAACCGTTTCCACACAAGAGGAAATCCCTCTGCATATCGTCCTTGAGCAAGTAGGGAAATCTCATCAACCCACGACTTGTTCCACAGATGAATGCCATAAGTGGGCACGTTCTCCTTCACATACCCGCCATAATCTCCACACTGGTCTAAACAAGTGGCATAATCAATCTTCTGGTTCGAATGGGGCATAGGAACAATGTCACCAAGATCGAACTGTTGGGAATAATGTATTGGATAAAAATATGAAGACTGGTAGACCATCAACCCATTCGAAAGACACTGTGTAACATCGCTCTCAACAAAACCATACTGAAAGAGATGGGGAGTTATGAAACGTGTGATAATTGGAGGATGGACCATATCAAACTTAGTTTTGTCATAAAAGTCCATGCACATAGCACATAGTTTGTCACCTTTTTCTGTTCCAATTATCCCCATACTTGCATTATGTTCATCCTCTCTCCCCAAAAAAGACTTATTCATCAAAAAACCATCCAATGGTTTTATCAACAGCATGTCAGTATCCATGTATACACCCCCATAGTGGTAAAGGGCGTAAAAACGCATATAGTCCGCCATGAATGCATACTTCTGATACCTATAGGCTTCCTTAATCCATGCTATATGCATCGGGGTGTTGTCTTCGTTCCAAAGTTTGATTTCATAGTCGGGACAGTACTTTCTCCAAGAAGCCAGACACAATTCTATCTCGGGAGACAACTTCCCACGTCCATACCAACAGTAGTGAATTATCTTGGGTATCATAAAGCAGCTACAATACTTTTAAAACTCTATCGAAAGCACGAACAAAGGCGTTCCTCTTCTTTTTACTAGTTGCCTTCAGGTATTTATGGGCCAATTTAATCCACCAAGGCCGGGGGTCTTGCAGATGATAGTTATCACAAAACTCTTTATCCCAAATATCCAACTTCCTTAATTCCCGCATAGGGTGGCGGGACAACCTATCGACAATATATTCATCCATATAGCATTTGGAAACTACGGTATCTGCCAACTTGAAAATATCAAAATCAGAATACAGCATTTCAGGCTCCAAGGGATTGACAAAAGACAACTGAACCTGATTTCGATAGTTGCGGTTCAACGTGACAAATGACCTATGGTTCATCTCCCAATCCACAAACTGGTAGAAACGGCTTTTGGAAACAACCCTGTGTGTATTCAAATATGCCATATGAAGCACAAAGAAATCATTCACCTGATACATCTGTTTCTCCTCAATCGGATAGGGAATACGCATGGAGTGCATATTACGAACATAGTTACCGTGAGGTTCCTTGCCGTCATCGTGGAAAAGCCACGGATAGTAAATCGAAATCGAAAAGTCTTTTTGATTGGGGCTTATCTCGGCCCAACGGAACCAAAAGACATCACCCGGCTTAGAATTCATAATCCTATCCCAATCCTTGGTCTTAAATGTATTTGCCGCCAAGATTTCATCGGCATCAAGCCCCCACAAGAGCGTGTCTCTACCTGCAGCCACCTCTCGAGCCTTGGCAATCAGCATGGTCTGTCTTTCTGGCTCGTTGAACTCAGGGTTATTGTTATCAATCATTAGTATCTCAGCTCGACCCTGCATAGCCGCATTTCTCTGGGCATACTCCTGAATAATATCACGACTGCCATCGGTAGACATCTGGTCGGCAATGATGATAAAATCAGCCCAACGGCTGGTGGATTCCAAAAAGGCCCGTAATATCCATGCTTCATTACGAACCGGTGTCATGACAATGTGAATAGGCATATACTATTTTTATTTGTATTGGGGCAATAGCCAACGATGTTATGTTTGCAAAAATACATCTTTTTTTTGAATTAATGAGATTCGGCAAAAAAATAATACCCAAACCGATATGCATCAGTAAAATACACAACTAATCTATCAAAAAGCAAGCAGTACGATAAACACAAAAGTTCTCTGTTATGCGGCAACTTAAACAAACTGTGTCCCAAAAGCATGACACTTAATTATCGATGCGGAAGAAATTCACTCATTTTTGACCATACATAAGAAAGAGACACTGGGAAAACAGAAAAGGCAACAATTTTGTAACACTACATACCTACTATCCCCACCCACTTTGAAAAGGCAAACCGCTGCATTTTTGGTCACCACGAGGCCGAGATCCTACAGCACCTAATTCATAGATTACACATTCCAAGCAACAGCCGAAGTACCGTATAGCCGAGTCTTGTCAAACAGAAATTCAATAAATATGGTAGTCCCGTCAAGTCGTTGATGAGCGAAAGCAAAAAAGTGTTTGATAATTTTAGGCGACTATTATCAGTTATCTAAAAAAAAATTGTATATTTGCAGTAAAATTTGTAAGTGGAGATTATTCATATTTCAGAGAGAAATCATGTTGACATTCAACATTTTGACCCCTACTCATCATTTCTTGACAACAGGAAATTATGGCTATAGGAACATAATAGAACTTTCGTTCAACAAACAATAGATAGACTTATGGATACTTTAAAATATAATTTGCGCGGAGTTTCGGCCTCAAAAGAGGACGTGCACAACGCCATCAAAAACATCGATAAGGGACTTTTCCCAAAAGCCTTCTGCAAAATCATCCCCGACTACCTTGGCGGAGACGACAACTACTGCAACATCATGCACGCCGACGGTGCCGGCACCAAATCGTCGCTGGCCTACCTCTACTGGAAAGAGACCGGCGACCTCAGCGTATGGAAAGGCATAGCCATTGACGCCGTGGTGATGAACCTGGATGACCTGCTATGCGTGGGAGCCATGGACAACATTCTGCTCTCCTCCACCATTGGGCGCAACAAAAACCTGGTCCCAGGCGAAGTCATCAGTGCCGTTATCAACGGCACCGAGGAATTCCTCCAACAGATGCGCGACCTTGGCATCGGCATCTATCTTACGGGAGGCGAGACCGCTGACGTGGGCGATCTGGTTCGCACCATCATCGTGGACTCAACAGTAACCGCCCGCATGAGAAGGGCCGACGTGGTGGACAACGCCCACATTCATGCCGGCAATGTGATTGTGGGGCTGGCCTCTTACGGACAAGCCACCTATGAAACCGAATACAACGGCGGAATGGGCAGCAATGGGCTGACCTCTGCCCGGCACGACGTATTCTCAAAGTTCTATGCCGAGCACTACCCGATGAGCTACGACCACAACCTGCCAAAGGAGGTGGTCTATTGCGGCAGCCGCCGACTGACCGACCCGACAGAAGTCGTCGGAGTTGATTCCGGCAAAATGGTCCTCTCCCCCACCCGTACCTATGCCCCCATCATCCGCCGCATTCTGGATGAATATCGCCCCAATATCAGCGGTATGATTCATTGCAGCGGCGGTGCCCAAACCAAGGTGCTGCACTTCATAGACAACCTGCACGTAGTGAAAGACAACCTCTTCCCCATTCCCCCGCTGTTCAAGATGATTCATGAAGAAAACGGAACCGAATGGAAAGAGATGTACAAGGTATTCAACATGGGCCACCGTATGGAAATATACACTGACCCGAAGACGGCCGAAGGCATTATTGAGATTTCAAAGAGCTTCAATGTAGATGCACAAATCATAGGCCATGTGGAGGACCACGAAGGACCACAAGTGACCGTCAGCACCGAAAACGGAACATTTATTTATAACGATTAAAACCTAAAACAAACAATTATGGCATCAATTTTTTCAAAGATTGTGGCAGGGGAAATCCCTTGCTACAAAGTGGCCGAAACAGAGAAATGCTTTGCTTTTCTCGACATCAATCCTGTAGCCAAAGGGCATGTGCTCTGCATTCCCAAGAAAGAGGTAGACTATCTCTTCGACCTTGACGAACAGCTCTATGGCGAGCTGACCCTCTTTGCCCAACGAGTGGCCAAAAGCATCAAGAAAGTGTGCCCATGCAAGAAAGTAGGTGTGGCTGTTCTGGGCCTTGAGGTCCCTCATGCGCACATCCACCTAATTCCGCTCCAGTCAGAAGGCGACATGGACTTTCATCACCACGTGAAGATGACCGAAGAGGAATTCAAGAAGTTGGCAGCCGATTTGGCAGCCGCATTTGAATAAATAGCGAGAATCTAATAAATTACATTACATCCATTTATGGATGTTTGCTAATAAAAGGCAAGAAAGAATTGAAATAATAGAATATCAACAGTGAAAAAAGGGGGTCGTGGAACGTGACTCCCTTTTTCAATTGCCTCCTCGCAATAACAGAGACACATCAACTTAGTTATACACCCGTTTAGAAAGCGGAGTGGTAAAAATGTTGAATTGAAAGTCAAGCGTTAATCAAGCGTATATACAATATATTATATGTTGAACCGGAAAAGCCTGTTCGAAAAATATAGGCAAAAAACAATCGAATCGAAAAAACGATGCATATCGTAGGACAGAGCTGTCAGATATAACTTACAACATGTTCATTCAAGAACATATATCTTGGATAAAAACAATAAAATGAGGAGTGAACTAAGGTAAGAAAAAAAGTGTCCAGCCCAAAAAACGAAGAAATTTACCGACAAGCATTAAAAGGGCACTTTTAACTGGAGAAATGCGATAAAAGCCTAGCGCAATGGCAAAGACGTCGCCCACAAACGGGAGCCATGTTAAAAGTGCCAACCACACACCCCAGCGGTCAATACGGACGCGTTGTTTCTCTAGTTTATCACGTGAAACGTGGAGCCATTTTTCAATCCATTCCCAACGGCCTGCCCAGCCAATGCCAAATGAGGTTAACCCGCCCAGCCAATTGCCCAAAGTGCCGGCCAAAAGACACAGCATGGGACTGCAACCGGCATAGAGCACACCCACATAAAGCGCATCTGAGGAAAAGGGCACAACTGTGGCGGCCAAAAAAGAACCTAAGAAGAGGCCCCAGACACCATAAGCTTGTAGAAAATCTAACACGATTAGATAAAAAAAACAGAGACCCCTAGCGAAGAGGCCTCTGTTTAAATGAATGATACATTAGCGTTCAACCGAGAGAATCTCGAACTGCATCTTGCCGGCGGGCACGACCACATCGACCTTGTCGCCTGCACGTTTGCCAAGAAAAGCCTGGGCAAAAGGAGAGGTGACGGAAATTTTAGCCTCTTTTAAATTAGCCTCGCTCTCAGGGACAATCGTATAGGACTGTTTCATATTATTCTTGGTATTAAGAATAGTAATCTTAGAGAGAAGGAGGACCTTGGAGATGTCAATCTTAGACTCGTCAAGAAGGCGGGCATTGGCAACCAAGTCCTGCAATTTAGAGATCCGTGCCTCAAGATGTCCTTGGGCTTCTTTGGCTGCATCGTATTCGGCGTTCTCAGAGAGGTCGCCTTTGTCGCGTGCTTCGGCAATGGCGGCTGCCGCAGCAGGTCTATCAACCGCTATCAGGTGATGGAGTTCATCTTTGAGTTTTTGAAGACCTTCTTCGCTGTAATATTTAATTTCTGACATGATGATAATTAATGTAATTTAATTCGAAGAGTAGCCAAAAATTAGGAAAGGCTCCGAAAAGCCTTTCCTAATCTTTTCTTATGTTCTGTATCGTTTAGAATCTAAAGGTTGCTCCAATGGAGTGAGTCCCTCTCATGTTATATGCCGAACGATAAGAGTAATCAAGGGTGAGACCGGCATTGCTTTCAACATCTTTCTTGTGTAAAGGAATGTTGACTGAAGCACCTGCACAGAGGCCTTGGTTGGCAGTGGTGCGATTGGCATCACTGAAAATATCGGTCTGGTAGACATAGCCACAACGGAGGTTGATGATGTCCAACAAACCATATTCAAGACCAAAAATCAGGTTATCCTTCAAGAAGGCATTGGAAGTAAAGGCACCAGCCAGTGTGATTCTTTGTTTCCAAAGTTCAATAAGGAAATCATAAGAAACACCGATGTTCAAGCAGGTGGGGAGTTCCATCTCGCCAGAACGGTACTCGGCAGTCATATCATTACCTGCCTCATTGACAAAGGTGAAGGACAAACCCGTACCACCAAAGCTGTAGGCAGGACCCCAGTTTTTGAGGCTGATACCGAACTTCAACTCGTCGTTGGCGCCAGTGACATACTGAATGCCTGCATCAACGGCAAAAGCACTTCCAGTGACGTTGTCAGTAGACTCACTTATGACTTTCAAATTAACACCACCATGGATGGACATGGTGAAGGAGTGAGCGTAGGCTACGTTGATATTCATAAGAGTTGGAGAGAAGGTACCGTTGATAGGTTCGGGACTTTCGACCGTGCGGACATCAATGTCGCCAAAGGACATGGTCATTAAACTTAAACCAAGCACACCCTTGTCGAAAAGACGTAGACCCAGGCCAAAGGCATTGATGCCAGCAGCACTATTCAGGCCACTTTTACCACCATAGAGCATGGTATTGGTATAAGAAACCTCCATCTTAGGAATAAAACTCAGGCCAGCGATGTTAGAGTAGAAAGCGTCGAGACCGCGAGCATTGGCCACGCTGACACTACCCCAACCAGAGCTACGGGCCCAAGGGTTGATTAACAACTCGTAGGCACCAGCAGTACCTCTACGGGTGTCATTACCGGCCCAGACAGACTCGGTCGTCAGCAGCATCATAACAGCCACTACAGTAAATATTCTAAATATGTTTTTCATTTCAGACATTTTTAAAGATTATCTAATCAGATTAGTATACGAACGAGTTGAGGTCGACAGGACGCATAGTACCAAACCACTTGACAACACGTTCACCGATACCAGGAACCTTGAAATGAATCAGGTAGACACCACCTGCAATAGGAATACCCTTATGGTTGTGAAGATCCCAATCAAGTGTAGTAGCAGTACCAGCAGTAGGACCAAGACGGCGGACAAGGGTTCCATCGACAGTGTAGATGGAGATTATTGAGCCTGTGGGGACATTGATGAAACGTACCTTGGTCTCAAGCTGACTAGTGGTTTCATAAGTGGAATAACTGTAGTAGGGGTTAGGAACAACACCAATGAGACTGAGGATTGAATCTTGATAAGTCTTTCTAGCAGTTGGCTGATTGGCCACGCCGGTGAGAGTAGATATATCAGATCCAATTTCAAACTGATACATTGGATAGTTATCATTACGGGCAGTGGATGGGTCGCCATTTTCGTCGGTGAAGAGTCTCACTTGTGTGCCATTGGAAGACATGTAACGACCATAGGGGGCATTCACGTCGATATTAACAACAACGTCACAAGGAATGTCAATAGGATTGTCAAACTGGAAACGGGCATTCACGAAAGGCATGCTGACCCAGGCGACAGATGCATAGAACATGGAGGCAGAGTCACGCTGAGGAATCAGAGTGGTGGTTTCACCTTCAAGAACACCGCGGTTTACACGAAGACGTTCGGTCTGGCTTGAGGGAACAAAATTCATCAAGCGGTCGAGAGAGCTAAGCATCTTGACTGCCCAACGACCAGCATCGTAAGAAGGAGTCTTGTAACTGGTGACAACAGAGGATGTGCCATTAACAAGGTCATAGAAAGTCTGGTCGGTTGCATTCATCACATAGATGTAATGGCGGCCACCCATGACATAGTTCTGAGTACCATCCATAAGGTCAGACAAGGAAGTGGGATTCCAAAGCATATCGGCTCCATGGTACTGAATATAGCGTGAATCTTCACCAAACATCACATTAAGACGTTCACCGGTAACAGTGTTGATAGCATAGCCCGGGAACCAGCCCATACCAGTAGCATTGATATAGTTAGGATTATTGGGGTCGTCCACATCAGAAGAGACACCCAAATCGGAACAAGTGCGGCCTAATTTATCAACGGAAGCATGACGGCGCATTTGGAAACGGCGGGCATTGCCCTCAGCCTGAGTGTAGTCGTCACACATCTCAATAACAGGACAACGGGTCCACTTAGAAGTATCAGCCGTGAAGACGATGCGGACGCTGGGAAGTTTAGACATATCGTTAAAGTTCAACGATTTGTTGTAGAAATTATCCATGGTGTTGCGCATGATATAATTTCTAGTATATTTGTTGGCACCAGCGGAGAGATGCGAACGGACACTATCAAGAATCTCGTCTGATGTGATATAGTAACGATAGGAGAAGGCAGGATGGAACGGAAGAGTGGAAACTAAGCCATAAGGAGCCCAGGCACCACCGACAACGCTCTCAAAGACCTGATACCTGTCGACACCTACATCTGAAGCACGACCATCATTGCTAACTGCAACCTGATAGCTCTTAAAGTAGTCCTCATCAAGATATGTTTCGGCAAGATTTATCTCGCCAGTAGTCCTCACAAAAGCATTATGAGTAGCAGCAGCGAACTGAGTACCGGAGCGTATCCAGTTGAAGAGCTGGGTGTTGTCATTGTCAGGAAGATTGGTGAGCCATGGGGTGGTATTATCAGCATAGGTCATATTGGAATTCAACAAAGCTCCATCATTAACAATGCTACCGAAGTAACGAGAAGCATAGTTCTCGCTGTTCTGAGTAGTAATTAACAATGGGGTAGCCACAGGTGCAGGATTGCTGAGAGCAACAGAAATGCCAAGGTCAAGGAAGAGCTGTTCGTTATAACGGCTCAAGACAAAATCGGACGTCACCGAGAGCACGCTATCGTAAATATAAGGATTGGTTTCGTAAGAAGGATCCTCAGGAGACTTTGAAAGGGTCCAACCACAACTGTCAACAACAGAATTATGATCGAAGGAAATGATGAATTTGCCCGGCTTAACATTGAGCGGGTCGATAATACGAACATTTACAGGACCATTGTTCTCTTCGTAACGAGGATTCTGAATCTGACAGGGATCAGCAAGCATGCCGTTACTATCATTTCTGAACTTACCAGCAGGTTTGCCGGGAACGCCGGGAGCACCCATCAGTTCCTCAATAGAAGACTGGGTGAGACGCAGGACGGAACCGCCATTGCCATAACCCTCGATACGGGTGATGTTGGGGCACATACCGAATTCGGCATTCACAACAGTACCACCGTTTTCAGAAGAAGGATCGTGAGGAACAGCAGTTACAGCAGAGATAGTTCTGCCAAACTCATCTTTACGACCAGCGAGATAAGGTTCTTTCTGACCATCGAGGAAAGCAGCCTCGGTTTGAGAATATTCCTTATAACGGTTTTGAGCATAAGCTATGGCAATATAATAGTACTCTTTATTGTTAACCAGAGTAGTATTAGTACCGACAGCAAAGGCATCAGTATTGATACGGAAAACGTGTTTGATACCAGCATTGGCACCTTCAACCATGATCTGAGGAGTCATCAGACCGGTAGCAGAGTTTTGAGTATAGTTGACAAGAGTAGCGATAGGAAGAGTGCCTTCCTCATCATAATAGTTCTGGATATCGCACTGAGCAACCAATTGAGCTTTGGTGGGATCGTTGATGTCAGCAACAGAGACATTAGCATCTTTCAACTGATAAATTTGGTAACCTTCGAACTTATAGCTACGCTCATCTTCAGTATAAGTTACAGAATTGCCATTAGCGTCGGTAAAGGAACGAACGATAGCAGGGTCAATCTCAGAATAACTCTCGCCATAGTTGTTGCTAGAAGGATTATCATACTTGACATAGAGGATAAGCTCGTTGCTCATCTCCTGAATAACAAGCGTGGGTGCATCGGGACCATCAAGAACCTTGAAGCAGTTCTCGAAGAGAGCCTGGCAGACATCATCGATTTCACGAAGAAGTTCGACTGAAGACCAAGCGTTGCCAGAAGAAGCTTGAGCAAAAGGAATACCCACAGTGACGTAGTTCAGAGCGCCGGGTTTCAAAGTGAAAGGACCTGCCGACTGCATGAAACGACGGTCGGAAGGGGGATTGCCAGCAGAAACCTCAGACCAAGGATCAACAACATTGCCATTAGTACCCCAGTAATAATGGTCGGAATTGCCGGGGAACATAAAGTCGCAATCGAATTCTGTAGTACCAGAGTTGAAACCATTTCCACCATATTTCATACGTTGACCGTTTCTCCAGTAACCGCGAAGATAGTTATAGTAGTCAGTTGCCTTATCGGGCTCACCATTAGGATCCCTACTATTGTTGTAATAAATGAAGCGACGCATACCGAAACGTTCATCATCAACAATATTATTACCAAAGTTGACACCATTGATGGCGCAATTGCCGATGGCATCGCCAGGGGTGAAATACCAAGCATGCTCATAATAGAGGTCAGCATCGTCGGTCAGAGAGATGGTATCATAGGTACCGTCAGGAAGGAGGTAATTTTGGAGCTGGTTAGGATAGTAAGCACGCATCTTGGAAATATCAACCTTGGGATTGTCCTTACCATCGGGATCCATATAGGGACCTTGGAAGAAGTCGATACCTACTGCAGGAGGAATGCCAGAATAGGAGCCAGAACCGGGACCATCGGACTCGTCTCCATTGTAGCAATAGCCAAGACCACGTTTGACATCACAACCAACAAAGTCATCAGCAGCAAAACCAAGGTCAGGATCAACCCACTGGCTAAAATAGGTTTCACGCAATTCATAGGTAGAACGATTGATGATTTCGTAGGTGTAGAAAGTCATGTTGTTAATCTCATCATTGGTTGAGAAAGCAAATGCCTGGGCACGAATTTCCATACCAATGGGTTGACCTTTAGATTCGGTGTGGACATTACCCATATCGTTGAAGACCCACCAAATGGTTTGGTCGCCCTTCAGCACCTGGTCAGAAAGAAGACCGCCAGTGACAATTCCGCTTTCGGTTTCCATAGTGGTGGAAACGTGAGAGGTGTAGTCACGTCCCCACTGAGCTTTCAGCGTGCGGGGGCAAAGGTCATTGTTGAAATCGTAGTAGGGGTAGTCACCATCTTCCCAGTTATAGGCTCCGTCATGATTAGCATCGAAGAAAGGAGCCAAATAAGGGGAATGGCCATTAGTAGGATCACCTTGAGCCGGCCAGTTCTTAATGGTGGCAGAAACTGCGTCGGGAGAGAATGATTCATTAGGAGTGGCACCATTTTCGTCATAGTTGAACATCGACATAAAGGCCTGGACTTCGGTCTTAGTGATAATCCAATGGTGGTCATATTCGTTACAGACAGGAAGGTCGACGGAAGCAGATCTGATATCCAGAGGGCCGGGCCAATAATCGTCACCTTCGGAACCAAAACGCAAAGCTGCAATACGAAGCTGGTCATTGACATCTGTACCACCAATCCACAAAGCAGCACAGTACATCGGGCAAGTATTGCTGTTCTTCGGCAGGTGGTATTGAGCCACACTACCGTCGTACCACATATTGCCATAGCCATTAATGAGGGCTCTGACATTGTTAACATTCAGCTCTGCGGTACTCTGTGCTCTTTTGCACACAGCGGCTTTAGCCTGAACAGCAGCTCGATTAGTGCCAGACTTCTTGCAAGTCTTGCAGTCCTCAGCGAATGCCGTCCCCGACAACGCGGAGAAGAGAAATGCCGCCAATACTAATTTGCTAAATATATTCTTCATATGTTATATTATTTTTTCTCTTTAGAATTTTAGAATGCGTAGGACAACGTTAGACGGAAGTGACGGGGAGTACTGTATTTCCAGTTATTATTGTAAAGAGCAATGGTATACAGGTCACGATAAGATTGGGGATCCAGATGGCTATTGATGAAGGCCTGAGTTTCTGGGTCGGTGAGATAGCCGTCATCCTCGGGGTTGCCCGTGACATGGTGAACATCAGTAATATTACGGATGTTAAAGAGGTTAGTAATCGTAAGAGCAACGGTGAGGTTTGTCTGGCGTTTGCCAACCTTGATGGGGAAGGACTTGTCAGCCACCACATCAAAGTAGAAGCCCCAAGGCAGACGAGCACCGTTATAGCTACCTACGATAGTAGCCTGGTTGTGGCTGAACTGCTTGGTGTAAGGACGACCTGACTGAGCGACAGCCATGAAGTTCACACCAAAGTTCTCAAGAAGTTTAATCTCTTCTCTACGCTCATCACCGGTGGAATCCTTAACCACACGATTGATAACGGGACCATTGTACTTAGTGCCGCCAAGGAGACGATAGTCCAAATTGACCTTGAACTCGTGACGACGGTCATCACTAATAGGATTGAGCATCTTAAGAGTGGTGTAACCTTCCTTGATAAGCTCAGTCATAGTAGCCTGGGGCAGACCAGTACCTTCTGCATACTGAAGAGTGTAGTTAGCGTTGATACGGATATTCTTAGACTGACGGAGATCAAAACTTACAGTGAGACCCTTGATGGTCTTGAAGTCAATGTTATCGAAAGAGTAGTAGTTCTGGTTAGGATCGGCACCTGCATATTGCACATACTGGATAAGGTCACGAGTCTCTTTATAGTAGGCGCTGACACCAATAGCAGTATTCTTATTGAGGGCCTGTTGGAAACCAAGTTCGTAGTTGGTGATACGCTCGGGTTTGAGGTTAGGATTGGTGATGGCGGAAATCTGAGACATGTAGAGATAGCTCAGATAATTGGCCTGCCAGTTGCTAGAGGGGCGACGAGCGATAATGTCGTAACTAGCTTTAAACTGGGAATTGTCGCCCACGGGGAAGGAGAATGCGATACGGGGCTGAACAACCACCTGAGGAGTATAGTCTTCGAAAGCTTCGACACCAACAGTGTTGTTTAGAGCTGCACGCTGACCATTGGGGGTACGATAAGGCGTGGGCTTACCAGAAGTACCAACAATAGCGTTGGGGCTGGCAAGTTCGACACCATTGGCATCATACCATGTGGAACCATTGCGGTAGCCATAGATGGTGGGATTGTCGACATCGGCAGCGTCAACATAGACTGTCCAATCGTCGCCTGCGCCGGCATAGATATGGCCTTGATAGGCAGCACGGTTGTTACGCAGATCGCCAACAGTGTAGGACTCATAGAGCAGATATGGATCCTTCAGCACTGACTGGTTGGCATCGAACACGTCAACACGGACACCAACATTGAAGATAAGGTCTTGGAAATAGAACTGGTCCTGAATATAGCCAGCCATATAGGTGGGAGTGAATGAAGGACGATAGCGGTATTTAGGATTGCTGGGGTTAAAGAAGTCGCTTAACTTCCAGTTACTGCTGTTGTATTTTTTACCAGTATGGTCATAACCATAATAGTTGACATACGAGGAACCATTGTTGAAAAGTTCGTCAGAGGAGAACATATCCATACCTCCGGCTGCAACATAATCTTCAGGTTTATAGCGGTCAATATCGAGGAAGGTACGTTCACCTACATAATCACCGCTCCAGCCTAAATAGTCACGCATGGCCGCATCGAAGTAGCTCTGTGCTGCGCCATTGTACAAACGGTCATAATCGACATAGAGTGTAGATCCATCCCAACGATAGTGCGGATTGCTGAGATCCATCTGGAGGATGTGTCTGTTGGCATTCTGACGCATGATGGTCCAAAGGCCGGTAGGAGCCAAAGAATAGTAGGAACGATCCTGGCGGTCATACTGGAAACCAATCTCAAGCTCATGGCCCTTGATTTCAGCACTAGCCTTAGCAGCCAAATAGATGAAGTCATTTTGATAAATTGCAAAAGTATTATCTTGAACACCTACGTTGTACATCAGACCATAGATATTCGAAGGAGTCTCACCATTGGGGAGGCCATTATAGTAACGCAGCATGTCGAGGTTGGAGATAGCCCTACTGATATCGGGAATGCCGAGGAGTTGGAGGTTATAATTGGCAAGAACCTGATTGCCCGAATAGGGTTCGTAGGTAGACCAGTCAATAACATCCATCCAGGAGTCCTGAACCATAGCAGCACGGCTAATGCCGTCGTAACTAAATGAAGGAATTAAGTCATAGTGAGGAACCTGAGTAGTCTGGACAGAGCCGTTAAAACCGTATTTGAAAACGTCATTCATTGAACTGCCAAAAGTCTCATTGTAATATTGATAGGACTGACGGTTGAACATACCGGTGATGTTATACATGACATTCTTAATAGCCTTACCCGATTTGCTTTCACCATCGGTGTTGTTGGCGTTAGCATCTTCTGCATCAGGGAAACGCTGAGTGAAGTCGAACATAATGTCCCAGTTGGTAAGTTTTCTGACATTGTTGGCCGAACGGGTCATGTTCAGAGGGTTAATGCCAGTCTGCGGAGCGTGCTCGTACTCAAACTCGCCGGTAAGGGTCAGGGTGGCATAATCAGTAAAACGGATATCCAAAGCTAAGTTGGTTCCAACCTGGTAGTACTGTGTGTGAGGGACACGGCTCTTGTCGCCACCAAAATCTTTAGCAGTAAGATTTTTGATTTCAACGAAATCATCAGCAAAGAGACCGGTCTCAGCAGAATAGTTTACAGAACCGGTAACAGGGTCATAACTGATGGGGTTCTGCTCGAATTGCTGCACTAGAGCATCGTTCACAACCTTGTAGAGATAACCCTTGGGACGATAGAAAGCATTATTATAATATGTGCCGGTAGCAGTTAGGCGGAAGCCCACCAAAGTCTGATCACCGGTAACCTCACCGTTTTCATCATAAATCTTTTTCTTGATAACGGGACCAGTAAGGTAAGCGTTGAGCTGGTTGTACATACGGTAGTCCAAAAGAGCATCGTAACGAATGCTTCCCTTGAACTGGCTGGTTGGGGGTTTCAGGGTGATAATCTGGGTACCACCAATAGCCTCACCAATGGATGCAGGGGTACCACCTAAGATAACCTGAATTTCGGCAATTGCCTCTTTGGGAACATTGACACCAGTACGTTTGGTGATGCCGCCCTGTTTGGTCACCATATTGTCCTCGCCACGGGCGGTACCGGTGCCACCATCGCTGTAACCCACACCACCGACAGCAGCCACGATGCTTTCGACAGAGGTACCGGGCATGTGAGCAATATCATCGGCATTCATACGTGTGGTAGTAGAAGCATCACCCACATCAATAATGGGGTTCTTCGTGTCAGTAACATCTATCTCAGTCAACTGGATAGATGCAGGGACTAGATCGATGTTACAAACAGAAATACCAGATGCTTTTACATTAAACTCTTTGCGAGTGTAGGGGTGATAGCCCACGCATGATGCCTGAACTTCATACTGACCTACCGGCAGCGGTTTAATCGTAAAATCACCATCCATGTCTGTTTGTGTACCCTTGATTTGTTTTCCGTCTTGCTTAACAACGACGTTGGCAAAAGGCACAGGCTCTTTTGTCTTCTGATCGACAATCTTACCTTTGATAGTACCCTGAGCCAAGACGAGATTCGCCATCAGCAACAGACCAATTGTCATTAGTACTTTTCTAAACATACTCATTTAGGTATTATTACTATAAATAGATTAATTAATTTTCATAAGTCCGCATCTCTTCGAGATACTTATTGGAAAGAATCGTCTGATAGATGATTGCCTGGCGAAGATCAAAATCCGGTTTGCTGGAATCTGACTCGCCATCATTTGTCCAAGCCTTAGGAGTAGAGACCGTATCGGCCGTGGTACGCCCGGGGTTCAGGTCTGGCTCTTCAAAAGACTCATAACTATAGTAGCCTGCCGAACGCTCTTCTTGGTCAAAGGAAGTGTGGGTCTCAGTGGACTTGACCTCCTCATCGAAAAGAGACTCAAAAGCACTCCGAGCCGAGTGGAAACTCGGCTGGGAGGGCTCAGAGGCAGCATTCTCCTTCTCTGCTTTCCGTTTGGATTGAACAGCATGGGAACGGACTGCAATCCAAAGAATCAGTACTACTATAAGAATGAATGTATTCACAACTTTCTATTCAGATTATCCATTATGTATTCTTTAATTCTTAGCATCTAATCTGGCACGTTCGGAACGGGAGACTTCGTAGACAATCGCGCAAGCAATGCACACAGAGGAGAACACACCAACCAACACACCTACGAGGATGGCAAAAACAAATCCGCGGATAACCTCGCCACCGAAGATAAACATCATCAACAAGGTGAAGAAGGTAGTACCGCTGGTGTTGATGGTACGAGCCAAAGTGGCATTGATTGCATCGTTCATCTGCACTTCGAGAGAACGTTTGGGGAATTCCTTGCGATTTTCACGCACACGGTCAAAAATAACCACGGTTGCATTGATAGAGTAACCGATAACGGTCAAGACTGCCGCAATGAATGACTGGTCAACGTCCAGATTGAAGGGGAGGATACCATGGAAGAGGGCAAAAACACCTATCACCAAGATGGTATCGTGAATCAGGGCAGTGACACTACCAAGACCGAAACGCCAGTTCTTGAAACGAATCAGGATGTAGAGGAACATGATAATCAGACCACCAATGACGGCTAGGACTGCATTACGAACCAAGTCATTAGCGATGGTTGCACCCACCTGTTCGGATTGGATGATGCCTAACGGATTGGTCTCAGTGCTACGGAAATCTTTCTCAGAGATACTGTTGGAGAAGAATCCCTTAACGGCACTATAGAGTTTGGCAACAATTTCATTGTTAACCTCCTCGCCATCTTCATTAACTTTATATTTAGTGGTAATCTTCAACTGAGTGGAAGGGCCGTAGGTCTTAATCTCGGGAGCCTCACCAAACTCCTGATCAAGAGCAGCACGGACATCGACAGCGTTCACAGGCTGGTCAAAACGAACCACGTATGTGCGGCCACCAGTGAAATCAATACCTGGATTGAGGCCACGGGCCACGATACCGACGAGGCAGATGACGATGGCGCAGACGGCGATAATATAGAATGTCCTACGTTTACCAATAAAGTCAACGTGAACATTCTGCATGAAGTTTTCAGAGAAGGGGAAGGAGAAGTTGACTTTCTTCTTGTGATTCATCATCCAGTCGATGCAGAGACGGGTGATGAAGATAGAGGTGAAGAGAGAAGTGAGAATACCAATGCAGAGGGTGACTGCGAAACCTTGGACAGGACCCGAGCCGAAGAGTACGAGCACGAGACCCAACAGGAAAGTGGTCACCTGACCGTCGATGATAGCGGAATAAGCATTCTTGAAACCGGCATCAACGGCATTGGCCAAACTGGAGCCCGCACGAAGTTCTTCCTTGATACGTTCATAAATAATAACGTTACCATCTACTGCCATAGCCAACGTCAACACGATACCTGCAATGCCAGGCATGGTAAGGACGGCTCCGACAGAAGCAAGAACACCCATCAGCAGGAAGATGTTTGTGATAAGAGCGATGACCGAAACCCAACCACCACGGTTGTAGAATACGACCATGTAGATAAGAACAATGATAAAGGCCAGAATGAAGGAGATAAGTCCTTTGTGAATGGACTCCTGACCCAGGGAAGGTCCGACAACTGCCTCCTGAACGATGATGGCAGGTGCAGGCAGCTTACCAGACTTAAGAATATTGGCAAGGTCCTTGGCCTCTTCCAAGCTAAAGTCACCCGTAATAGAAGAACGGCCTCCAGCGATCTCGCCGTTAACGACAGGTGCAGAATAGACGAGGTTGTCCAAAACGATAGCAATGCAGTTGCCCACATTTTCTCCAGTGATGCGTTTCCATTCGCGCGCGCCCTCGCTATTCATAGTCATACCGATTTCATTGCCACCGGTCTGGTTGTAGTCCTGACGGGCATCGGTGATGACACCACCGTCAAGGAGTGCGGAACCATCGCGGGTATTGATGCGGATAGCATAGAGTTGGTAAAAGTCGGAACCATCGTCCTTCATAGGCTTGGCTGCCCAAAGGAACTTGACGGTGCGGCTATCGATGACTTTCTTCTCGAAAGCATAGTCAAGCATACGGGTAATTTCGTCGCGATTCTTGCCCTTTGCAACACCAACCACAGGACCAGGATAAAGACCTCTGCTTTGGTCGGCATAAGGCTGCAAGAGGTTGAACAGGGGATGGTCCTTGGCAAGGCTTTCCATCTCAGCTGAAGTTTCATCCTTGTCGGCACCAAGAGCATTGAGCAGCGAGTCGCCTTCCGAAACCTCTTCGGTCTCTTCGGCGGCGACAGCAGTGGTGTCTGCCACAACGGGAGCTGAAGTCTCCTCATCCATCTTGTCAATGCCGCCAATAGAGGCGATGTACGTGTCAACCTTCTCCAACATCGGATAACCCTCAGTTGCATTGTCGTAGGTCAGCCAGAATTCCAACTGGGCAGTACCCTGGAGGAGTTTGCGTACGCGCTGGGGGTCCTTCACGCCCGGCAACTCAACGAGGATGCGCTCAGAAGCACGCAACTGCTGGATGGTAGGCTGAGCCACACCAAATTTGTCTATACGCTGACGGAGAATTTCGTAGGTGCGGTCGTAAGCACTGGTGGCCTCCTCCTTTACAACACGAATAACAGCGTCGTTGTTGTCGTTCAGTTTGATACGGTCGCGCAGCTGGGTGTTGAAGTAGGAAGCCAGCTGAACGTTGGGATCTATTTCGGTGATGGCCTCATAAAACAGCGAAACGAAGTCGCGATTGGTGGTCGACTTCTGTTTTGCGACGGCCATGTCAATGGCTTTATTGAAAATTGAATCCTCAGTATGACCGGCAAGGGCGCGGACAACGTCGACGGTGGAGACCTCCAACATGACATTCATACCGCCTTTCAGGTCAAGGCCGAGGTTGATCTCACGAGCCTGGCAGTAGCGATAGGTGGCACCGAAGAAAACCTTCTCACTTGCCATGGAATCAAGATACTGCGATTCGCGAGCAACCTGAAGAGAATCGCTTAAAGTCTGGGCGATAATCGCATCGCCATGGGCTTTGTTGCTAATCCAATTTTGAGTTGTTGAGCTCTGAACATAGGCCTCGGCGTCGGCTCGAGCACGCTTCTCGATACTGTTCGTAACAAATGTAAACGACAATTGATACAAACAGACAAGGACAAAAGCCCATGTAAGAAATTTGATAAGTCCTTTATTCTGCATATCTTACGTATTTAGTTTTATTTTAGTTATTACACTTTTTGAACATGCAAAGATAACAAATTTTATCGACACTACAACATTTTCCCAAAAAAAAGATGTATTTTTGCAAAAAAATAAAATGGCATGGACAAAAGCAAAGATTCTACCAACACAAAAACCATCCCTATCACCCAGTGGGCGCCCGAGGACCGCCCCAGAGAAAAAATGCACGCCCAAGGAAAGAAGAGCCTTACAGACAGCGAACTGATTGCCATATTGTTGCGTACAGGCATCCAAGGGACTAGCGCTATCGATTTAGCCAAGCTGATCCTTCAGCAAAACGGCAATCGGCTGACCGACCTGGCCCGCTTGGAAGTGAACGATCTGACCGAAAGGTATAAAGGCATGGGCATTGCCAAAGCCGTCACCGTTTTGGCCGCACTGGAACTAGGCAACCGGATGCTCCGCGAAGAACGCGAAAACAAAGAAGACATCATCTACAACAGCCAAGACCTCTTCCATTTCGTCGCCCATAGAATCATCGACCTCCCACACGAAGAATTCTGGGCAGTCTACCTCAACCAGCGAAACAAAGTATCATGGATACAGCGTATTGGAATGGGCGGGATCACCCAAACGACAGTCGACCTGCGCATCATTTTCAAGGCAGCACTCGAACATAATGCAGTTGCGCTTGCAGTGGCTCACAACCACCCATCAGGACGGCTGAGTCCAAGCAATGCAGACAAAGAACTGACCCGTCGTATCACAGAAGCGGGCAACCTCCTGCACATCAAACTAATCGAGCATATTATCGTAGGCATTCTCCCCGATGGGAAGCACGACTACTTCAGTTTCTCCGAGAACGGTCTTTTGTGATCTCCACAGTCACAGAATCCAGCTGGCCACCCAGTGGTGGATTCATCTTAGAGACCTTCACACAAACGCTCTCAATAGCTGGATATTCCGACAGCAATGCCTCCCCTATTCTGTCGCCCACATGTTCCAAAAGATGGGAAGGCGTCATCATCTCTCTCCGTATAGTATGGTAAACATCCAAATAGCTGACCGTATGAGAAATATCGTCAGTCTGTTGCGCTCTTGACGTGTCGGTCTCGAACGCAACGTCGACGGTGAAATAAGTGCCTATCTTCTGTTCCTCAGAGAAGCATCCATGATAGGCATAGAAACGCATCCCATTAAGGGTGATAATACTCATGGAATCAACATTGTAGACTAAACAATAGCCTCGAATTGTTTCAAGAAGCGGAGGTCATTCTCGAAGTAGAGTCGCAGGTCGCGAATCTGATACTTCAGCATAGCCATTCGTTCCACTCCCATGCCTAATGCAAATCCAGAATACTCTTTTGGATCTATACCACATGCTTGCAGCACATTAGGGTCGACCATGCCGCATCCCAGAATCTCCAGCCAGCCTGTTCCCTTGCAAATGTTGCAGCCTTTGCCGCCACACACGCTGCACGAAATATCCATTTCGGCCGAAGGCTCGGTGAAGGGGAAATAAGAGGGGCGCAGCCGAATCTGAGTCTGCTCGCCAAACATCTCTTTGGCAAAATACAGAAGAGTTTGTTTCAAGTCGGCAAAAGACACATTCTTGTCCACATACAGAGCCTCTACCTGATGGAAGATGCAGTGGGCACGGGCACTAATGGCCTCATTGCGGAACACTCGGCCGGGAGCGATGATGCGGATTGGCGGTTTGGTCTTTTCCATCACACGCACCTGAACCGAGGAAGTGTGGGTGCGCAAGGCCACCTCCTGCTTGCCCTCCTCCTTCTCCACGAAGAAAGTGTCCTGCATATCGCGGGCAGGGTGGTCGGGAGGGAAGTTCAAAGCAGAAAACAGATGCCAGTCATCCTCTATCTCCACCGACTCGGCAACGGTGAAGCCAATACGGGAGAAGATGTCGGTGATTTCGTTGAGCACAACTGAGAGCACATGACGGCTGCCCAATTGGGCAAAGTCGGTCGGCATAGTGAGGTCATGCGCCTGCTCCTCGGCCTCATGCTCTTCCACGAACGACTTGAACTCCTCAATCTTGTCCATCGCGGCCACTTTCAGCATATTAAGAGCCTTGCCTAAATCTTTCTTTTCCTCATTGGGCACCGCTTTAAACTGTTCGAAGAGGTCACAAATTATACCTTTCTTGCCCAGGTACTTCACGCGGAACATCTCGACTTCCGCAGCACGGTCCTGGAATTTCTCAATACTAGTAGCCTGAATATCGTCGATATAGGCTTGAATTTTGTCTTTCAGTGGGTTCATTTGTATACAATAGTCACTTATTCTCAATTAATTAAATCAGCAGGCATTGTCATTTGCCTGCCCAGACGGGGACACCACGAAGCCAACGCCCTATTTGGAAACGGCAGGCTTATAGTTCTCCAGCACCTCCAACTTCATCTTCACATCCTCCACTGGCCTGTCGTTGGGGCCAGTCTTTGTGGCAGCAATCTTGTCTATCACCTCCATGCCCTCTACCACTTCGCCAAAAACGGTATAGTCGCCATCCAGAAAAGGCGTACCGCCCAGAGTAGCATACACTTGGGCCTGCTCTGGAGTAAAGCTTTTGCCCATCCGCTGTTCAACCATGGCCAGCCTGTTGGCATCCCATTTGTTGCCTTGCACGATATAGAACTGGCAGGAAGAAGACTCCTTCCTTGGGTTCACCTGATCGCCCTGACGGGCTGCTGCCAAGGCGCCCTTCTTGTGGTACAGCGTAGGCACAAATTCTGCGGGGATAGTGTAGCCCAACTCGCCGTCGCCCAGCATCTGACCAGGCTTGGCCGTGCGAGAATTAGGGTCGCCTCCCTGAATCATAAAGTCCTTTATCACACGATGGAAAAGAAGGTCGTCATAAGTGCCTTCTCTCACCAACTTTAAGAAATTATCACGGTGTTTGGGGGTCTCATTATACAATTTTACCACCATATCACCATAGGAAGTCTCTATTTTGACATAAAAAACTTTCTCTCCATCTTTCTTCTGTTTATCAGCATTTTGCGCAAAAACACAAGCGAAGAAAGATAAGAAAACTAGTAAAAAAGTAATTTTTTTTGTCGTCATACCACGAATTTTTATTATCTTTGCAGTTGCAAAATTAGTCAAAAAAATTCATATAATCACAAAAATAAACGATTTTTTATGAAGAAAAAAAGTCTGTTTCTAATCGGTACTCTGTTAATCAGCGTATTATCGGTTCTTCTTTTCACCTCTTGCGACAAGGACACATGGTGCTATATCGATGTCACCGTCATTGATTCTAAGAACAACAATCTGCCCGCGCCCAATGCCTGGGTCAAGATTCAGTATGTAAAAGAGAACCCCAGCGACCCCACCAATCCCATCACCGGTTCCATCTCCGACACCGGCCAGTGCGATGCCTCCGGAGTCTACAAAACACGTTTCGCCGCCCCGGCCATCTTCACCGTTGTTGCCCGCGTTGACGAACCCGACACCCTCAACAACCGCTTCTACTACCGTGAAGGTGAAAAGTCCGTCCGCCTGAAGGAAAGCGAGACCGTCTCCACCACCGTTAAGATTATCGGCGACAGAACCCTTGGCCGTGCCGATTTCAGAGATATAACAAAGTAAAACAACGGACCGATAGCCAAGACACACAAGGGATTCCCACCACCGTGGGCTCCTCAATGACTGTCGGTTGTCCTTACAAAATGTTCAATTCAAGACAACTCAAGTTTATTCTAATTCATCCCATCGATGCATTAGGGTAGACATGAGTTGTTTTTTTGTAAAAACAAACGCTATGACCACAGAATTCACCAATTCCGACCTCGCCCAGATGCAGTCCCTCGGCCTTACCCAGGCCGATGTTGAACGCCAGATGGACAACTTCCGCCGCGGTTTCCCCAAGACTGTCCTCATCGATGCCGCCACCGTCGAAAACGGGGGCATTCTACGCCTCGACGACTCCGAAATCGATAAATACGCCACCTTCTACCAAAAGAATCTCCGTGGCAAACGCATCCTCAAGTTCGTTCCCGCCTCCGGAGCCGCAACGCGCATGTTCAAAGACCTCTACGCCTTCACCTCCACCTATTATGGCATCGACTACACCATCCCCAAGGAATTCCCCACCGTCAAAGAGTTCTTAGAGCAAATCCGCTCCTTTGCCTTCTTCGACGACCTGACGGCCTGCATGGCCAAATCCCATGCCGACTTCAACGACTACATGAACCGAGGCGACTTTGCCACCGTCATCAACTTCCTGCTGAAAGAACAATACATGGGCTACGGCAGCCTTCCCAAAGGCCTGCTCAAGTTCCACCGCTATGGTCACACCCAGCGCACCCCACTTGAAGAGCACATCGTCGAAGGAGCCGAGTACGCCCGCCAAAGTGACGACACCGTCCATATCCACTTCACCGTCTCGCCCGAACACCGTGCCCTCTTCCGCAAAAAAGTGGCCGAAGTGAAACTATTCTACGAACACTCTTTCGGGGTCAAACTGGACATCACTTTCTCCGAGCAGAAGCACTACACCGACATCATCGCCGTCACCGAGCAGAACGAGCCCGTCCGTGACGACGACGGCAAACTGGTTTTCCGCCCCGGCGGCCATGGGGCCCTCATCGAGAATCTCAATGAGCAGCGTGCCGACCTCATCTTCATCAAAAACATCGACAACGTGGTGCCCGACTGGATGAAACACACCACCATCATCTATAAGAAAGTCCTGGCCGGGCTCCTCCTAAGCCTTCAGGAGCAGTCATTCAAATACCTCCATCTGCTCGACAAGGGAGTCTCTCCCGCCCAGCTCCGCGCCATAGAGAAATTCGCCCAACAGAGCCTCCACATCGTGCTGCCAGACGGCTACACCCAGCTCACCCCCAAGCAGAAGGCCGACCAGCTGCACCAACTGCTCAACCGACCCATGCGCATCTGCGGCATGGTCAAGAACCAAGGCGAACCCGGCGGCGGCCCCTTCATCACCCTCAACACCCATGGAATCAAGAGCCTGCAGATAGTCGAAACGGCCCAAATCAACCGCAAAGACCCTGCGCAGGAAACCATACTCAACAGTGCCACGCACTTCAACCCTGTCGACCTAGTCTGCGCCACCAAGAACTACCACGGCCGCTACTTCGACCTGCGCAAATATGTCGACCCCGACACCGGCTTCATCAGCAAGAAGACCAAAGGGGCAGTCACCCTCAAGTCGCAGGAACTGCCCGGTCTCTGGAACGGAGCCATGGCCTATTGGAACACCATCTTCGTCGAAGTGCCCCTGGCCACTTTCAACCCGGTCAAAACCGTCAACGACCTGCTGCGCAAAGAGCACCGCGAAGGATAGCCCTTTCCGCACCTTCAACCATAAAATCACACCTCGCCGAGGTGTGATTTTTTATTGTTAGCCACTGGGCCAGTGGCAACTACCAGAAGTATCCTAACGACACACATCCTCCTGCACAGCCACCATTTTGCCCAATCATTTGCTTTCGGTCACACCCCATTCCACACGAACCCACATATGCACACACACGCTACATAGCCGATCTGTAATCGGGCAGGAAACGGCCGTGGTGCGGAAGAGTTACGGCTTACACTTGGACAGACAATAGGACCACAAAAAGACTATTACCCCATCCAAGCCACCCTCGGGGAAAAATAAATTGCCGCTGCCTTCCTAGGGGAAAACAGCAGCAATGGATTCTAACATAAAAAAAAGTAGTTCTTCGAGACAGATTTCATGGAATCAGAACCTTCCGTGGGCACCGCCGCCCCCGAAAGAGC